>Ga0255768_10002447_pt1 | contig 18683 bp, 24 predicted proteins | sample 071ome_33_FD_179983 | JGI IMG/M metagenome (GOLD analysis project Ga0255768, IMG submission 179983) | Coastal salt marsh microbial communities from the Groves Creek Marsh, Skidaway Island, Georgia - 071412AT metaG (version 2) | ecosystem: Environmental > Aquatic > Marine > Intertidal zone >...
TGCAACATAGACAATGTTCTCTTCTGCCAGATTAACAGTAGGTTCTGGAACATTTCTAAATTCAAATCTTTGGATGGCATGATCATAGGTCAACACCTTTTGATCATAAGCACTTGCATTTGTTGCAATACCTACAATATCATCAAGATACTTAAGTTTTGTTTCACCGCCACCACCAAGAGTGGCTAGTTGTTGTTGAATACGATTGATAAACAGACGATAATGATTTTGGAGTTCGTCAGTAGTTACAAACTTTTTATTAGTCGGAGTAAGTGGATCGCCATTATTAGTAGTGGGAGGTTCAGCAAGAATTCCTTCAGTGAGAATTTCCTTCTCATTAAATTTTTCAAATACTTCTTCAAGGTACTTGACTTTCTTTCCTAACTCATAATTTTGTTCACCATAATCTTTATTGAGGGTATTAAGTTGCTCAATAGAAGTCTTAACTTCTTCTTGTATTTGCTCAAGATTTTTATTCTGAATTCTAAGGTGAGATTCGTTGCGAACAATCTCAACTTCAAGATCTGCTACCTTTCTATCTAAACCATTTCTAGCATTTTCAGTTAATTCAAGATCTTCAATAACAAGATCTCTAAGAGATGTAATCTCCTGTACCTTATCATTTACTACCTTAATAAGATTTACTTTATCACCTTCTACCTTACCAACCTTTTCAAGGAGATCCTTTACAGTTTTGTCAAAAGATTCATTAAACTCATCAATTTTAGATTCTGTCTTTCTTTCAGACTCTAAAGCAAGTTTACTGTACTTTGGAATTTCTTTTTCTCTAAGTCTCTTGAAACTTTTATCCAGATTTTTAAAGTCTACAATAATTTCAGAAAGACTTTCTTCATTAATTCCTTTAAGTTTTTCTGTCAGTTTCTGATACTTTTTATCGTAAGAAGATTTAGATTCTTCAATGGTCTTATTTACATCACCCTCTAATCTTTCATACTTTCTATTAGTGTCCTCAAGTAACTTCTTATACTTTGGTACTTCTGCTTCAACAAAATCAGTTACTGTATTTGTAAGTAAAGAAATATCAGAACGAACTTGAGAAAGTTTGCTCTCATTAATTGACTTTACTTTAGTCTGAACTTCACGAATACTTTGCTCAACTACAAGAAGTTGAGCCATCATTGCTCGATCAAGATCTTTCTTATTAATAAGATTCTGAATCTCTTCCTTAATCTCATCAACAGTTTCACTTAAAGAATTTACCCTCTCAATGTTAGAATTATAGTTATCTAAAGAGCTTGAAAAAACTTCAATTCTGCTTAAGTTATTTTTAAAAGAATCAAAAGCATCAGAAAATGAACTCAATTCTGGAACATCTCCAAGATCTTGAATTGAATTATCTACAGATGCTGATTCGCGTCTAAAGTATTCTGAAGGTTTCTTGAGGGACACTACTATTACGACAACTTACATATAACAATATTTATTATACTCTATATTCATCAATTTTGTCTAGAACCTTGTTGAGATATTTGTGTGCTATTTGTTTCTCTCCAGGATATCCTTCATCTAAATCAACTCGATATTTCAATTTAAGTATAAAACATTTCATCTCATCCTTATTCAATTCTCCTCTTGGCATAAAATAAAAAAACTCTACCCTATTTAGAGTAGAGATTTAATTAGTGGGATTATAAGCGGGGATCATCATACCCCCACCAAAATCATCATCGTCGTCAGCATCATTACTACCAAGAATGCTGATCATTAACCACATCCCCAGCATCATGGTTGCCAACAATAACATCACCATACTCCAGGAATGATTTGTCCAGTGGTAAAATAAGAACCAACTGCAGCAACAAAACCGATCATTGCCAGTCTTGCATTAAGAATTTCTGCTTCAGGTGTAAATAGTTTTTTCATTGTTTTTCTCCAGAAATGTTTGTGTAGATAGAAGTGTCACCATAGTCACGGTGAACGAGGAGTTCAATCAGACTGTGTTCCATTTTTAAGTTGCTTTGTTTTGTTGTAAATAATAACTTCTTCACCGTCGTGGGTGAAAACTAATTCATCATCATGCTCCCAACAAAGTTCTTCGTAGAGAGCATTCAACTTTCTCATGTCCTCCCAGAGGGCATTTTCATTAGACATATTGATCAAACATTTTACGAATGTTTTGGGTAATACCCATACCACCAACAAACTCTTCTAGTTTATTTCCTTCCTCATCAGTAATGATGAGAACAGGAGTTGCAGTTACGCCATAACGCTTTGCAAGGTCAAGATTCTCTTGTGGAATGGGAGTATCACTTACATCTTCAAGGTCAACCTTTTCAAGAAGACGGGTGCGTTCATCTTTAATAGAACGCATATACTTGTCCACTAGCATACATGGACCACAAGATTCTTTTGAGAAAAGATAGAACTTTGCCATCAGAAGAGATCTTCCTCTTTTTCGGTTTCAACTACAAGATCAGAAGTAGGATAAGAAACACAGAGAAGTGCAAATCCCTCTTCCATTTGTTCATCATCAAGGAAGGATTGGTCAGACTGATCAACAGTGCCGCTTACGATCTTACCAGCACAGGAAGAGCAAGCACCAGCTTTACACGATGAAGGAAGGTCAACACCTGCTTCTTCAGCAGCTTCAAGGATATACTGATCCTCTTCACATTGAATAACGGTCTCGGAACCGTCGGGAGTGCGGAGAGTAACATTGTAGGTCATTAGTTAATATGTATCTGATAATTGGTTTACTGAGTGTGCCAACAGAACGAAGAAGGCAACACTAGTTATTGTAAACAAAAATGATGTCATTGTCAAGTATCAGAAAATACCAAAGAAGAGATTGCCAGTTGCAGCATAAGAAATGGCACCAAAGATAATGCCCATCATGGCCCAGCGACCATTATACATCTCGGTCGTCTGCATGGGGGTCAGCAATCCCTTACGGTTATACTCCTGATAAACCATCTGGGGCTCTTTGGCCCACATATTCGTTTGGCCATGTTCATTAGTTGTTACAGTCATTGTAGTTTTGTGAAGAACTGTTACAGAATTATATATCAAAAATAAAGAGGGGTCAAGCCCCTCTTGTTACGGTTTCCACACCAAATGAGTACAAATACTCACTCTTTTACTCTTTTGAAGGGTCTTCCATACTCATCAAACCCATCAATATCAATATAACTTGGTGTTCCATTGAAATTATCACATGGAGCAACAAGAAGATATGGTCCAGGAACTCTGTCATCCTGTGGACTATACGTTCTCCAATTCGTTGGATGGAAATGAACCGTAACTACTTTCTTGCCAGGATTCCTACAAGTATATCCAAGGTCTCTCATTTGATATGTAATTTTATTATCACATCCAGGAACTCCCATAGTATAATTCATACCATCAGAGGTCGGAATTGGAGACTTAAAGATCCAAGAATCTTGTGATGCCGCATTATCGTATGGTTCAATTTCCCAGTTTTTTCCATCGCTGGTGGAAATTTCCCATCTACTCAAAGCATAGAAGTTCTTATTCATATTGATACTCTTAAAGAATCTAAGAGTATCATCAAAGATGATGTCAGCATTCGCAACAATGCATACTTGATCTTTGAGGTTTTCGTTACAAAAATCAAGTATATCTTTATATGTTGGTCTTTTATCTTTAAAAACTTTTTTAATCTTCGGAGAATTGAAATGAAGTTCTGCATCTTCTTCCATAAAAAGATACACGTTTTCAATTAAATCATTACTAAGATTTTGATGAAGACAATAAAGAAGTTCTCCATTTCTCATATGATTAGGAGAATTAAAATATTCTATAATAAGATTCATTGTTTCGAAAATACAACATCTACTTGAAATACACTTCCATACGGAAAAGAACTTTCTTCTTTATCCATCCACTTATGCTCTTCCACGATTTCATATTTAGAAAATCCTATCCGATTCATAAAGTCCACAACTTCATCAAACAAAGGACTATCTTCATTATATTGAAGAATTGGAACTTCCATTATAATATATGAAGATCCTTCAACTGTTTTTAGTCCACCTCTAACAATATCCAATTCAGATCCTTGAGTATCTATTTTAATTATATCAAATGTTTTCCCAACTTCATTAACAACTTCATCAAGAGTAAAGGTTTCTTTTTTGACTTCAATACTATTTTCATAGTGTCTAGTCTTTTCCTTCATATAAGAAGTTCCTGTGCAAGACAGATTTTTTGGATTTAAATGAAACGTAACTTCTTTATTGGTGTCACTCAATAAAACAATACAATGAGAAAATGGCAAATTTTCTAAAACTTCATCACAATGTTCATTACCTTCCAACATCAGTATATCTACATCCCTCCAAACTTTTTTACAGAATTGAGAGAACTCTCCATGATGTGCCCCTATATCTAAAAAAGTATTAGGAGTATAAGTTTTAGATAGATTGATTAAATAATTTTCAATCGACATTATTAATCCACTCCATAAGATTAATTTTTGGTTCCCATCCAAAAGTTGATTTTAATTTTGTATTATTGGCAAGAGTAACTCTAGACTCTCCAATTCTTGGAGGAATATTTACTTGATTATCAGAAATAGCATTCGCAATCTCATTGATAGAATAGTTCACACCATTACCTACATTATAAAGTTGTCCATAACAATAATTATCAACTTCTACGGTTGCGGCAAGAATATTTGCACTAACAACATCAGATACATGTGTGAAGTCTCTACGCTGCTCGCCATCGCCAACAATTGTTAATGCTTCACCATCTCCTCTTTGACGTAAGAAAATTCCAATTACAGGAGCATACTGCCCTTTCAATGGGGATCTATCTCCATAAACATTAAAATATCTAAACATCACAGTCTTAAGACCGAATAGTTTATTATACATTGCACAGAGTTTCTCACCAGAAACTTTAGAAACTGAATATGGATTTAAACAATCATCATTTTGATTTTCATTATTTGGTGGTTCATTGAATCCATAACCAGAAGAGGTCGAAGAGTACATCACCTTCTTCACTCCTGCTTCACGAGAACACTGAAGAACAGTTACTGTACCAACACAGTTAATACTAACTGCCTCAATAGGATTTAAGATTGCAGGTTGAATCCTTGCCTCTGCAGCAGTATGAAAAACATAATCTACGCCTTCATAAAGAGGTCTTGTGTTTTCATAGTCTCGAATATCATACTTGTAGTTTTGTGCTTTATCATTCCAATAGAAATTCTCATGACAATCAGCATATTCATTGTCGATTACAACAACTTCGTGTCCCAGTTCAAGCAGTCTATCTACAATATGTGATCCAATAAATCCAGCACCACCAGTTACTAATGATTTCATAATTCTCCTTTAAATTTGTTCATTGCAGATTCAATAACAACATGCATGTCCATATATTTGTATTCTGCTAATCTACCACCAAATAAAACATTAGTCAATGTTTTTGACTTTGATTTATATTGATTATAAAGAGACTGATTTTTATCATCATTAATTGGATAATATGGAACCAACCCTCTTTTATAATCTTGTGGATATTCCTTTGTTATTACAGTATGTTCTGTTTGGACTTTTTCAAAATGCTTATGCTCTACGATACGAGTATAAGGTTCTGAATCGTCACAGTAATTTATAATAGAATTCCCCTGGTAGTTTTCAACTTCCAATCTTTGCTCTTCAAATCTTAAAGATCTATAATCAAGTTCACCAAACTCATAATTAAAAAATTCGTCAATAGGTCCAGTGAATATAATTTTATTTGCAATAGAATCAAAGTAATCTCTATTCGATAAGTAATCAGTATTCAATCTAACTTCAATACCTTCCAACATTCTCTCAAACATTTTAGTATATCCACCAATAGGAATACCTTGATATCTGTCATTGAAGTAATTATTATCGTAGGTAAATCTCAAAGGCAATCTACGAATAATAAATGAAGGAAGTTCTGTTGCTTTTCTTCCCCATTGCTTTTCCGTATACCCTTTAATCAACCTTTCATATATGTCTCTTCCAACGAGAGACAAAGCCTGTTCTTCAAGGTTGGTTATTTTTCCCTTGTACCTCTGATATTCTATGATGTGTTTTGCAGCATCTGGAGTTTTAATGTCCCACATTTCGTGGAATGTATTCATGTTGAATGGAAGAGAATAAAGTTTATCTTTCCAAACTCCTTTTGGAGAGAGAACAAAATTATTGAATTCTGCAAATCTATGAACAAATTCCCATACCCATTTATTACTAGTATGAAAAATATGTGGACCATAGCGATGAACATGTATGCCATCGCTATTGTGAGTGTAACAGTTTCCAGCAATATGTTCTCTTCGATCAATTACTAAACAAGACTTACCATAGTCAGTGGCAAGTCTTGCAAAAGTAGATCCAAAAAGACCACATCCAACAATCAAATAATCATACTTCATTGCATAGATCGTAAAGAGTTTTCATTTGGTCAAAGGTTTTAATATTATGATAGGTGATCATGTTTGGAACCATGTCTTCAGTATGACCAAGTTCTTTTAAATTTTGCCTATTCAAAGTAGGAACATCAACATACTCTATTCCATTATTATGAAAATTTAATCCAGCAAGAACATCACTATGATAAACATCATACTCTTTAAACTCACCAATCTTTTTAATTGTTTTTGAACTGACTAAAAATCCTGCTCCACCTTGAGGATATTGAACATCTAGATCTATAACTTTATTAACATACATTGGATTTAAAAAATCATTCTCTGATGTAATGATAGATCCATAGACTTTGCTTTCATCAATATCTTGAACAAACTTATTGAGTTTATTAGTATTGACAAAAGTGTCATCATCTACAAAAAAGATCCAATCATAATCATCAAGTAGAGGAGTATCATCTCCATTTGTAAGATCTTTCAAATAATTTAAAATAGCAACTTGTTTTATTGGAGCACTATAATAATCAGATCTATAAGATACTTTAATTACATTATTCGAAGGATCATCATGATCCGAATAAAATACAGTATCAATATCTTTTCCCCAAGTTTTTTGAATATTATCTATTCTTTCTAAAAGATTTTTTGTGCTTAATGCAAAACAAATTACCTTTTTCATTTTAAATAAATCTCTTCAAATTTTTTACAAACATTTTGTGGTGTATACTCCTGATAACAATTCCAATCTAGAGAATTTATCTCCTTCTTATCAATGTTTCTGAGAATATGAATGATGTCGGAATAATTTTCGTAGTAAATTCCTTTTTCATCTAGCGTATCTATATGATTTCTTTCTGGAGATTTTTCATACGTTATTACTGGTTTGTTTCTAATAGAAAATTCTGCACAAGAAAGTCCAAAGGATTCACCAACATACCTAGCATGAAGCATGACATCTGATGTATTAATAAACTTCACTTTAGTAACCATATCTGCACTACCTGGCAGATAAATTACTCTTTCGTGTTCAATGAATTTATCCGTAAGTTGAAAAACAAACCAGATATCATTTCTCTCATTTAATACAGTTTGAATTGCTTGTTTTACAAAAGGAATATCAAAAGTATCTGACCCTCCGTTTCTTCCAATAACCAAAGCATCTTTTGGTATTCCCAATTCTTCTCTCATATCATCTTCAACTTCTGGAAGATGAACCATATATGGAACATATGGTATTGTATAGTTTGTTATTTTAGAAAGCCATTTAGATCCCATGGCATAAACGTCACCATGAATCCAATTTGGTTGCCAATGTCCAGAGATTGCATTAACAAGATTTTTGCTGACAGAGGAGATTACACCATCAGGAGAACCTCCCTTTTCCATCAGAAAAGCATCACAACCATTCTTCTCCAAAATAGAATCTATTTGAGATTTATCAGAATATCCAAAGACTGGAAATTCTTTAGAAAACTTTTTTACCACACCATCATCATTAAACTGATTATTTAAGTTGTACATAATAACTGGATCGACACCAAGATAGTGCCGAGTCCAGTATGCCCAATCATAAATTGCGACTGTGGTTCCTCTCAAACAAAGAGAATTGTCGTGAAATGCTATCTTCATTTTACAATTTTTTCTACAAGATCTTTACAAGCAGTCTCACCTAAACCATCCATCTGCTCAAAGAAAGCAAGGGAAAGGTTGATGTTGTCTTGAGAAATAGTTGGGCTGAATTGGGCAACAGGTTTATAACCATATTCCATATTCAGAATACGTTGGAAATTATCACCTTGGAAGATGTCTGCCCAGCACTTCTCACCAATCGTTGGAACTGTATCCAGATAGAACGAATAGATAATCTGCTCGGTGGTTCTCTGACTACCAGTGATGATTTGAGTGTTGCCAAAGTTGCACTGATTCACAAAAGCAATAGCAGACTGTGCATCAATACCAACTTCTTCCATACGACCAGGAATAATACTGATGTAACCAACATCATAAGTACAACACTTCAGAGCAGTAGAAGAGTCTGCAAGACCAGTGACATTAGTAATCACATACTCATTAAACTGATCGACATGCTCCAGAACCTTTTGATAAGGAGGAATTTTCATGCCAACCTTACAAGTTCCTTGAGTTGCATCAGTAATCATCTTGGCATACTCAAGAATCACTTCAGGGTCAAGGTGAGAATATGGTGCTTGAATATGAACTTCCCCATCATTATCTCCACGAATTTCGGAGACAAGTTTGCCCATCACTACAGCGTGATCAAGCCATTCATCAAGATGATACTTATCAATCTTACTAAATGCATTTGGATTTGTAGTTACACCACGAACCCATTTTGGATTAATATCAGATCCATATTTATCCATAGTAGATTTAATGAAATCCACATTCGCAGTATCAAAAAAGAAGTCTCTCATAATTGTTTCAAAGTTTCGTTAAATGTTTCCCAGTTTTCTAGTCTGACTGCTTTGTCGTCAACATAAAAATCTGCAACTGGTTTTCCAAAGTGAAGTTCATCATAAGGAATACCATGCCTATCTAGCCATTCTACCACAATGGGACACTGGTTGGCAATGATCTTACCAATATTATTATTGTGAGTAACCATATTCCTGGCAGTCATTATAATGATGTAATGACCTTCTGCTTTCAGTCTCTGGACCGTTTCTATTGCACCAGGAATTGGTTTAACATCACTATAATGTTCATCCTCCTTTCTTGTATAGCAAAGAGTACCATCAAGATCAAAGCAAAATCTATAGTGTTTCATAAATCTCATTCAGTATTTTAAGACCAGTAATAAACATAGCCTTCTGTCTTTCTAGACTATCATAATGTCTTGCACACATACCAATAAAAATACATCCCTCAATAAGTTTAATCTTCTGGTAATCAAACTTATATTCATCAACTAGGTTAACAAACTTAGAATTGATCTTATCTTTATTAGATTCATTTTTGAAATCGAGGAAGAACTTATTTGATTCTACATCTACTTGAAATTGATCATAGATGAAGTATTCATATCCACCATTACAAGAGTGAGAAATCTTTGCAAGATCATAATAAGGATCACCAAAGTATTTTGTCTCTCCAAATACTCCTCTGGGATCAATCATCTTGAGGATTAAATCTTTCGTGATTGGATTGATTCCATAAAGAATATTACTGAAACAAAGATCACCATGTATGAAATAGAAGTTATCTTCAATTAATTTAGTTTCGATAAACTCCTTAAGTTTTCCCCAGATTACATTGAAAGATTTCAGTGGTTTGCCATTTAAAACAAACTCTTCCTCAAGTCTAAAAGATCTAAAGAAATCGAAATCATACATTAACTTCATATACTCTTTTTCAGTTTTGTCAACAAACATCAAAAGAGAATCTTTGCGATTTGCAGGAATTGATTCTGATTCTTTATAAGCGTTAATATATCCCAAAAGAAAATCAAAAGTCTTTTCCCAAAAGTCACTATCATATTCAGAGGAAACCATTACATTTCCAAGATTATTATAAGCATAATACTCCAATTCCATGGTGTATGGAGGAGTCAAATCACAATCAATCATTCTAGGAAAGAAGACTTTAAGATCATCAGGGAGATCCAGATAGTATTCTGCTTCTCCCTTCAGACGCTCTTCCTCACTAGTTTTAATAATACTTGCCTTTGTTTTAGGATTTAGGGCAAAACTATTATATGCTCTAGTGGTAAACTCCATCAAACTTTTGCCATTGCTTCAAGAGTTTTTTCATCTACTGCCGACAGTGGAACACTACCAGCAGAATCCTTGTTATAAACTTCATCATACAGTTCTTCGATAGAAACAAAAGTGAGGTTGTAAATATCGGCAAACTGTTTCAGATCATCTCCCTTGATCATCTTACCATACTCATCCATGATCTCAATAATAACTCCAACCTGCTTCATACCAGCAAGTTTGAGGATCTCTACACAACCTTCAGTGTGACCACGGCGCTCGGTCAGAAGACCAGGACGAGCACGAAGTGGGAAAAGATGTCCAGGTTGAGCAAGAGAAGAAGGAGCAGAAGTATCAGAGACAAAGGTGCTAATCGTAGCAACACGGTCTCCAACAGACATGCCAGTGGTTGCACCTTCAACAGCATCAATACTAGTTGCGAAAGGAGTTCCAAAGGCATCACAACCATTGGTATGCATCATAGGAATACCAAACTGATCCAGTTTCTCTTGAGTGCAAGGGAGACACATCAGACCACGAGCATGACGCATAGCAAAGAGAAGGTTTTCTGCAGTTGCTTTTTCAGCAGCGAGAACAATGTCACCCTCAAACTCACGGTCATAGTCGTCAACCATGACAATGGGTTTGCCATTACGAAGATCTTCAACTGCTTGTGCTACGTTTTGACGTTTAATCTGAAGCATAATATCATTAGGACTGCCTAATGAAATAAATTCATCATCTTCCATATGATAATTCATGATTTGTTTACCTTCAGAGATCAAGTAGTTATATGTCAAAGAAACATACTTTTCCTTCACACAAGACATTTTACCAGTTGACCATCCAGCATCAGTATCATCACTCATCAAGTGCTGGGCACTTTGAACAAAATAACTTCCTTCTTTCCAATAGAAAATTCCATTCAGAGCAAGTGAAGAGATAGCAACCTTTTCGGCAAGACGAATTGCATACCCATCATCATCAAGTTCAATATGGCTATATGGACTGTCAGATCCAACTTGAATATTTGGATGGTTATATGTGCTGACGACGCCATCAGGATTATTATCTCGAATAAAACTCAAGAACTTATTAGAGTTCCAGGGAGTATATTGGTCACAATTAGTAATAATCAATGGTTCAGAAGTATTAATGTTTGCTTTCTGAATTCCCAACAAACATGTTTCTGCTTGTCCAAGAGTCGATTTTCCAATGTCAACGACCTCAAGATCGAGATAATATTTCTTTTTAATATTGTCAAGAATGGCAACGTATTCTTTTTCTAGACCATTGACAATAACGTAATACTTTCCAGTCAGTTTCAAGGAAGAAATAGCCCACTCAATCAGCGGTTTTCCTTTAAATTTTACAAAGGGTTTGGGGTCAATGTATCCGTTGTTTTTGAACCTAGTACCCAAACCAGCAATTGGAAATAGAATGTTCATATTAATGTAGTAGTTAAATTTCTGAGATAGTTCTGTTTCTTAAATAATACCAACCGCCATGAGTAACGGTTGAATTTACACATACCATATTCATTTGTTCACGATATTCTCTCAAACTATGGAAGAATAACCTATGGTGGCACAAAGATATTTTATCATTGACCAAATAGTTTGTCAAATTGTCATAGATTTGACAGATCTTCAACATTTTGTCTGCCGATCCGCAGAACCATCTGGCATCAAGATGAGTGTTTAACCACTCATCACCTCTGACATAGGAAAAATAAAGTTCGTTTTTGTCCAGGTCATATTCTAATATTGATTCATCACAGATACATCCAACGTCCGTTCTGGTAATAATAACAAAATCATATTGATCATCAAACTTTTCTATCATTTCACCAACTCTTTTTAGTGAGTAAAGTGGAGACAGTGTTTGAAAAACACTCTTTGTTATCTTAGAGAGATCTGTTTGATCTGGTATTTCAAAGAAGTCTTCTTTTTGTTTTTCCAAAATTACTTCTTTAAAATCAAACTCAGAAAGCAACTTGTCATTATTCAAGTCACCATCTTCCCAAAAATGAGCGTAATAATCTACTTCACACCCATCATAAAAATTACCAAAGGTTTTTTTCCATAGATCATAAAATCTAGGATAACCAAAAAAACAAATAGCAAACTTCATAATCTACCAAGAACGTCTATCAGGGTCCATAACAAACCAACCAGATCTATTTGGTTGTTTTGTAAAGGGATCGATTCCACTTGTAATTGGAATTCTCATTAATCCCATCCTATCTATATGAATTCCATTATAGGTTTCCGGATGAAAAATGTTACCCTCATTGAAATATTGATCGACGTAATCAATACAAGATGCATACTTATCCATCGTTTTCGAATTGCATATGGCAGATGTGTCAGACACTCCAAAAGGACTAACAGATTTAAAATCCCAAGCAGTTGGAATTAAAATATTTTCACCTTCCTTTGCTCTTTCTATTTCTTTCTCTGTTATAGGAGTATGCCATATAACATCAGTTCTTGCCTTTATGCATATATCATAGGTAAACTCATTCTCTTTCTCGTATTCTTTTTTTAATTGATTTACCAATTTTAAATTATACATTCCAGACAACCACGTATGTGGTGTTACACATCTACCTCCAACAAATTTTCTATCATTGGGGTGTACTTCCTTTCTCACATCATCGGTATATTCTCTTAAGATATATTTTTTTGGATTCCAAAGTTCCTTGATTTTTCCTTCACAATATTCCAAACCTTCTTTATTCGGATGTCCGGAGAAAAAAATATCAGGGGATAATTTATCAAGAACAATTTCCTTCAAAGAATTATAGTCCTTGACAAAACTATCAAGTCTTCCAACTAATAACAATGCCACCTTCATACAATATTTGTCGTAGGATTTATATTTAAAATTTGAGAAGATATTTCATTTGTATAAACACCAGCCCTTAAAATAACCGTAGGACTGTCCAGACCTCTCAAAATTTCTGGTGATTGTATTTTTAATTTAGTTCCATATAATCTTTTGTTTTGTTTTTTAATATCATTGTCCAAAATAGAAATAACCACACCTTCATCCAAACCAAAATTCAAAAGATTTTGAGAGAATATATGTGCTCCAAAAAGATATACATCGCCACTAATACTATCAACTATAGTAGATACATCATTTTTTAATTTGTAAATATAATCTAAAAATAGATCTTTAGAATATTCAAAGTTTACATCAACCCCAACATCATCAGATTTTGTTGCCTTCACAAAAATTGAATGATTATCAACGACTTTCTTTTCAATAACAAATCCTGCTTTCAATAATACATGTTCCAAAACAAACTCATCAAGATAATAAGTATGCTCAAAGTTTATAGTATTAGTATATCCTTGCCTCAACCAATACTTCATGTTTGGTATTGATATAAACTGAACTCCATCGTCAGTAAGATCTTCAAATATTTTTTTAAGAAAATCTATAGGATTATATGCATGTTCAAAAACATGAGAATGAATAATACACTTATACTTTTCATCAAAAGATTGAGTTTCATAAAATCCTCTAACATATTTGAGTCTCTCATCAGAAGATTCTTGGTAAGAGGGTTCAATGATTTCATATGAAAATTCAGATTCTAAGGTAGAAAAATTATTCCATAGACTACCAGACGCTCCACCAATCTCAAGATACCTATCAATTCCCTCAGAGTTGTCCCGAATAAAATCAAAAAATCTCTTATGATGTTGTTGCCAAATTTTCCCAACACTACCAGGTGTATGAGAATTTTCATACAAAATATTAGGATCTATAAGAGTTTTCAATTGAACTAATCCATTATCAGACACTCCCCATACTTGATCAAAAAACAAGTCTTCCTCAGCAGGAGTATCCACACATCCCATAAAAACTGGAAACTTTTCTATAGTATAAAGTTCTTTTATAGAGGTGTGATTATCTAGAATACAATAATTTCTTTCGGTCATTTATGAGTACCAGTTTTCAAAAAATTCGTAGTCGCTATAGTTTTCAAGTCTGAAACAGTCTCCCAAAACTTTATCAAAGCTCTGCATCCTAATTCCATTCTCAATACATTGTGCATACATCAGTCTGCATGTATCGTATTTACCATAGTTAATGGAATGGTTTGTTTCAGTTATTTTATCATAATCCACCCAAGACTGGCAAAGTTTATCCATTGTCTTGGAATCACTTAACAGAAACATTGGATAAACTCTATTCGGTGCGTAAGTTTTTCCAGTGTTGATGTGATAACAAATATTTTCAAGATCACTAAAATATTTTTCAATATCAGTATGAAGATGTAAAAAATCTGGACGACTTCTAATCACAACATCATATGTGAATGAGTTTTCCTTTTCATACTTTCTCTTCATCTCTGCAGCAAGATGCATTGTATAAAATTCAGGATTACTACTAATCCCAAGAGCAAACTCTCTATTATTATACCACCGTATCAACAGTGATCTAATATTATCAGAGCAATTATTTTTCAGATAGTGATCATAATCCAATATTTTATATTCTTTGACATTCAAAAACTTTTCGATACACTCATCAGTAATTTCATCATCAACATCATCTTCATATAATTCTGGATTTTGTGATCTAATACTCCACATAGAAACACCTCTGTTCTTCCATGTGGATACAAATACATCACAATCAAATTTTTCAATCAACTTATTAGTGTATTCTAGAACCTTTGGATGATCAAAGGTTCTCATTTGTCCACAAAGTAAAAGTGCTGTTCTCATCTTTCAACCCTCAAAATTTATTTCTAGTAGCCCATATGGGATATATTTTTCCAGTGTTGTTCCAGTCTGGAGCCCAATAAGTTTGATCAGGAATACAATAAAACTCATACTTCTTACTTATAAGAGAAAAAACTGACTGATCATGCCTGTGCTCCCTAAATTCTGGATGATTAGATTTTGAAGATGGTGCATCAGTAATATAATGATGATTATTTTCTACACAAATTTCTTTTATTTCTTCAACAATGTTCCTGTTTGCTTGATTGTTCTTGAGGAAGAATGTTGTGGCACATCTTTGACCAGTGTTTAAATGCTCCATTTTGTCTGGAAAGACTCTCAAATAAGTATCCATCTTTGTATATGCCCTCTCCAAATGACCTAGATCAAAACATAAAGATCCACGATCCGACGTTATAGTTTTATATCCTTCAAAGTTAATCAATCCCTGTTTATTAAAGGTGCAACCAATATCAGCATAACAAACTAAATCATCCTCTGGAATATTTTTCATGATCTCAGACAACAAAAAATACTTCCACATCCAATACCCATAACCACGGGTAGAAGATAAGAAGTTTTTATATGTTTTTATTTCTTCTGAGATATCATAAATGTTTCTTTCTGAGAAAAGATTAATACTGGAAAATTCTCCAAAAGATTTTGCATTATCAACAAACCTAAAGTGTGCTCTCACAAATGATTCAAAAGGAGCGCCGAAAGATACTAGATGAACATTCATGATAGAACCTCAGATAAAAATGCTGTGATATCACCGAGTGATACTTTCTTATCAAAAATTGGTTGACTTAGCATTTCATTATACAACTTATCAGAACTATCAATTTCTGCAATTTTTTCAACTAATTCATCATCAGACATATCAACAGCATTGATAAATCTAGATGAATTAAAATCTTGATCTACCGTCTTATCCCCATAGTAAATTGGAATGTTTCCAGCAACCATTCCATGAAGTAGTTTTTCTGTATGATATCCAGGAGTTACAGAATTCTCATAACACAGTGAGAACTTATAGTTAGATATCATATCAAGTTTATACTTTTCACCATCTGGCAATGGGAAGTTGGGATTTGCTTTACCCCAAACATCAACGTGCTTATATCTGGAAATATTTTTGACTGCCTGAATTCTCGACTCAATTGGTTTGCCATAAACAATAGAACAAAATTCACCCTTTCTCTTCATGGTAAATTCATTCTCACCATAAAGATAAGACTCTGGTATCAACCAATGTGGATCATCGTATGTCCCTACACTAAACCAATCAATGTAAAGATACCAGAGAGGAAGTCTAAAATTTCTACCTTGATTAGTATCAAAATCAAAAGTTAAAGAGTAATCACACCTATTGAAATTTGGTCTAATATTTTCTCCTGTAAAAAATATTTTTTTACAGTTTTTATATCTACCGTTTTCATTTCCAAAAACGCTGAAGAACATTACATCAGCATCTTCAGGATTTACTACTTCAACATTCTCATACAACTCTCTAACAATGTGTATGAAAAAATTATTATTCGGGTTAAATGTGCCCCAAAAATCAGAAAAGCAAACTTTCATGGTTTAATCAATTAACGTTTTCTTTGTTCCAATAGGCACCAGATATAGCAGAAGAAAACTCTAAACTCTGAATAGCCAAAGAAGGTTCAAACCAATAATTATTTAGATTGTGTTCCCGAATCAAATAATTGTAAAAATGATCGGCAGGTAAATAAACATCAGAAATGACATCGATTACTTTCTTTGCCATTCTACCACTAACCAAAAAAGCATGTGTGCATCTAGAACCTCTATCAGTTTTGTAGACATACTTCCCATCAACACTAGGTTCGTGTAAATTTAAACAAGAACCCACCCATGCAACATCCCAATCATTTGGAAGTTGTTCCATGAACATATTACAGTATTCCACAAAACCATCACAAAGAGTGACATCATCTTCCAAAATTAAAACACTTTCATAATTGTTTTTAACAACGTCCTTTAGGATAGAAACATGCTTCAATACTAATGATCTTTCCGAATTTTGCGAATCTTCATTGTAGTGCCCTAATCCTTTTTTCCATTTGCTGAATACATTTGGATAATCTTTTTCTATTTCAGATTTATTCCACGTATTTTTGTCATAGGATTCTACAAATTCATAACTATAGATTTTTTCTTCTTCAAACTGCTCCAATAAAGATTGCTTTCTTTCTTCCAGTTTTGAATAATGACAAACATATATGTTATCAACATTCAGTTTTGATGCTAACAATTCTTTTTTTTCCAACTCTTTTCTCCAAGGTTCTTTTTGAGAGTAGAGATAATCACACCCATCAAATTTAAAAGTAAAATCTCCGTTATAATCTATCCCATAAATTCTATAAGATACACCATTTTTAGCATGAGTAACATCAGTATTTTTTGTTATGTTTTTGAAATTTAATTCTTCACCAAATAACTTTTGATGTAAATTGACAACTCCTCTAGAATAAACTTGAGGTCCTGTCATATTCAAAATATCATTTGGATATGAATTGTTTTCAATATTGTCAACTATCAAATCAATAACTTCTTTTAAGATGGGATGTTCTTTATTGAAAATTAAAGCCCACTGAACGTAAGTATTTGGATTTGTTTCTGCGGTTACTATTGCCTGGTCTTCATCCCTTATTAGATTATCTAAAGATACATTAATAGAGGAATCTAAATCAAGATAGACTCCTCCGTGTTTATACAAAACCAAGTACCTCCAAAAATCAACTTTGGCAACAGGTATTGTTAATCTATTAAAACATTCGGATATTTTTCCTGGGTAATTTGTATTAACAAATTCGGCAATTTCCGTATCAGTGTAAATTTCATGTTTATATGTTGGATTTAATTCCAACATTCTATCAACCCTTTTTTGAATTTCGGGGTGAAGATCTTTCGTTATCCAGGATTGAAATATGTTTTTGGGGATCATAACCACCAATTCAAACTAGGCATTTCAACATTATTGTTGTAGTTTGGAAAATCTATTTCTGGCAGGGGATATGATTTAGTTTCTTTTTCAACTTTAGTACACAAATCTTTCCTAATATAGGAACATTCAAGCACATCTGGAAATCCTTCACAAGGGTTGGCTCCATTGTTTTCGTGAATATGAAACAGATAAAAATTCTTATTCAACAATTGAAGAAGTTTAATAATTTCTTGTCCGTCTCTAGGTCTTCCATATGCACCTTCTTCTGGAGTAAATGTTCTATATTCATAACACATCCAGTGTATTTCAATAGAAATTTGAGAGAACTTTAAAAGATTCTCCTCCTTCATATTTGTCAGCGTTTCATATTCTCCACCATCAATGTCCATGCACAATAGCAGATTATTATCTGTCACTGGATCTAGTTCTTGATCCATTACTTTAGAGTCAACCCATATTTGTTTAAATCTATAGTTTGGATGAACTTGATGAGTAAATGGTGCAGAATCATACAGGTTAATTATTTTACCCATATTTGCCAGTTGCCAATCACAAAGAGAAATTGGACCAACTCCAAGAGAGTAAACACTTTTAGTTTGTTCTAATGGTTCCGCATATATTACATATCCACCGTCACAAGGAGGACCAATTCTCCTTTTTCTAAATCCCAAATCATATGGAATAAGTTCTTTTTTTAACTGATTATAGTAATCAAAATTTTCAGTCTTTCTTTCTCCAACCACAATCAAACCCTCTTGATAATATTTTCAAAGACACCTTGAAGAGAAAAATAATCTTGATAAAGTTCTTTACCCTTCTTCAACATCTCATTATATGTATCATCAGAAATATTC
>Ga0255768_10002451_pt1 | contig 18667 bp, 35 predicted proteins | sample 071ome_33_FD_179983 | JGI IMG/M metagenome (GOLD analysis project Ga0255768, IMG submission 179983) | Coastal salt marsh microbial communities from the Groves Creek Marsh, Skidaway Island, Georgia - 071412AT metaG (version 2) | ecosystem: Environmental > Aquatic > Marine > Intertidal zone >...
AGGAGGGTGATGTGCTAGAGTGGATTGATAATAAAGATGGTTCTTTTTCTTTGGTGAAACCCAATGACGTATGAAGCAGAAGTCCAATTCAAGTTTGATGCAACCTTCACACCAACCTATGGATCATCCTCCTGGGATGATGATGATTTTATCCCTGAAGAACATTATCTCATCACTGCACCAGCAGCAGACCTTAACTGCAAACAGTATTTCAGACTTTTTGAAAAGTTTCTCCTCTGTGTAGGAATGGATGCTAAGTCCATTCGCTCTAGTGCCATGTCATTGGTCTTCAATGATATGGTGAGTGAAGACGAACAGCGTAAACTCTGTAATGAGTATGATCTAACTATGAATGAGGACCTGGATAAGAAATACCAGGAGTGGAAAGATCGTGATGCTCAATGGGCAAAGATGAATGCCCATTATAAAAATAACTTTGAAGATAGTGCAAATGGAGTAGTATGACTGATTTCCCCTATCCTGATGAAATGTTTGATGAAGCACAAAGGAGAGAAACCATGAACAAACACTGGGATGTAATGAACAAGTTGGAGGAATCCTTCTCCAACATCAATGCCATTAGTTTCATGTTAGAAGAACTGAATGATGCAATGGACAACAATCGTATGGATGCTGCTCATGACATTGCACATGCATTGAATGCATTCCTTCCAGTATATACTGACAACTGGGATCGAAACTTCAAGAAAGCATGGGATCAAGTAGTTAAGGAGAACAACAAATGAGTATTCCACATTTCAAATCTAATCACGACTGGGAAGCATTTACCCAGATCTTTGATAGTCAGTGGCATTGTAAGCGAGCACTTCTGAATCGTGTCAAAGATGATATGTTCCCTGGTTATGACTGGCACTCACTGACCCCAAAGAGCATTGAAGTGATCAATGACATCGTACAAAATCTTCTGTATGATGTAGATCGTAAGTTCAAAGAAACACACCAGGACTATAAGACTGATGATGATGAAATCTTCATTCCATATAAGTCATTCAAAGAGAATGTAGCAGAGGCAATGAAAGAAGCATTGGAGAAGCATGATACTTGGTGTCATCCTGAAAGTTCATTAGCATTTCATCAATCAGATGTGGGGTAATGATATCATCAGAAACTCCATACAAGTTGGCAGAAATAATCAGAGACACTTGGCCAAATCTTTATAGACCACCTAAGAAAAAGAAGAAAAAAGATGAATGAGTATTGGGAAGTGTTAGATCCTCTTGGTAAAAAACTTGCTAACACTGGTAGTATTAATGATGCAATCAGACTGTGTGAAATGCGTGGTCATGGATATACATATCGTCAGGTCAAGTTTATTGGTGATCAAGTAATTGATGTGACTTCTACAACTGATAAACAACTTCCAGGTCAGATTGGTCTTCCTGCTGCAAAACTTAAGTTGGAAGATGCACAACAACAGTTAGAATTAAGAGCAAGCAATGCCAAAGTTTTTGTACCCTGATGATCCTTTAGACTCTAAGTGTCCTTACTGTGGGGAGCATGGGAAACCATGCTCCTTTGTTAGTAGTATGGCACGTGCATATGCTAGAGGTGCTTGTGCAAAGAAGCACAATAATGTTAAGATACATAGTACAGACAGTATGGATTCAGAATGAAGGTATGTCATGTAGTTTTCTCTACTAATAGGGTAGAGTTCCTTAAGAAAACATTTGAAGCAAATAAAAACTTTGATTTCAGTGGACTGGATGTTCATCATTTGTTTATTGATGATTATCCAACTGGAAGGGATAATGAAGCACTAGCAGAATTTGTAATTGCTAATGGGTTTAATGAAATTATCTTTCATGAAAAGAACAAGGGCATAACTGAAACCTGGCAAGAACTTTTTGATCTTGTTAAAGAAAGGGATTATGATTATATCCTACATCATGAAGATGATGTTGAATTGATGTATCCATTAAAAGTTATGGATATGATTGAGATCCTGCAGCAGGATAATACTTTGTCTCAAATTCAATTGAAAAGAAATAATTGGTATGGTCATGAGACAGAAGAAATTGGTCCTAAAGAAGATGATGTAATATACAAAAACTATAGGTATGAGAAAGCAACTCCATACTTCTGGATGTTGATGTCCTTGTATCCAGCATGGATTGCCAAGGAGCCTATCCTAGAAGAGACTGGATTCAATCCTTCAGAGTCTGTGATTGCCCAGTACCTTGCAGGCAAGTATGGCATTGGTGCAGGTCTCCTGAAGACCAGTGAGGGTGGCATGATGGTCAACCATATTGGTGATTACTTCCATGGCAAGAGAGTGTCAGAGGGGGAGCCTGGATGGGAAGGATTTAAGACCATAGATCCAAATATTAAATATTGTTCTAGAACTGGAAATTATTGGCATGAAAGTTAATCTTATTATTGCTGACAACTTTTATGATAATCCAGATGATGTAAGAGCATTTGCATTATCGCAGGAATTTGCTGTTAGGGGAAACTATCCTGGACTTAGAACTAAGTCATTTTTAAATGACAGTCTTAAAGAAGTAATCAATGCATTAGTTTCTCATGCTGCTGGTGGAGTTACTGATTGGTTGGTAGATGCTGATGGTAATAGTTACACAGGAGCATTTCAAATGTGTACTTCTATGGATAGAACTTGGATTCACTCAGACTATAATAACATGTGGGCAGGAGTTTGTTATCTAACTCCTGATGCACCTTTAAGTGGTGGCACTGCACTGTATAGACATAAAGAGACTGGAGAAAGAGCATCTATCAATAATGTAGATCATGGGCAAGATGCATATGATTATACAAAATGGGAAGTTGTTGATAGAATAGGAAATGTATACAATAGACTTATTCTATATCCTGGCAACTTGTATCATGCCTCAGTAGATTACTTTGGATCTGATATGAATACTGGAAGACTGTTCCAAACATTTTTCTTTAACACAAGATACTAATGAAAGAACCTTTTGATTATTGGGTGATTGATAATTTCACTACTCCAGAAATTGCTAGACAATTATCTAGTGAGTTTATGGATTATAATTATCCAAAATGGTATACCTATAGCAATGCTCTAGAGAATAAAAAGTCTTGTAATGATTGGTGGGAGTTTCCCCCCAAGACTTACGAGTTTTTCATGTATCTTGCTTCTGCAGACTTTGTTAATAAGATTAAAAATTTAACAGGCATTGAAACATTATATCCAGACATTGGATTGCATGGTGCAGGGTGGCATATTCATGGAACAGGTGGTAAACTAAATGTACACTTGGATTATTCCATCCATCCAAAATTAAAACTACAGAGAAAACTCAATCTAATTCTATATCTTACTGAGGATTGGAATCCTGATTGGGGTGGTGCTCTAGAATTTTGGACACATGACACTAGAGTTAATAGACCAAAAGATAAAAGGGTTGCTGTTGAAAATGTTTTTAATAGAGCAGTTCTATTTGACACAACTCAAAACTCTTGGCATGGATTCCCAGAACCTCTAACTTGTCCTGAAGGTGTGTATAGGAAGAGCATAGCATTCTATTACTTGACTGATCCCCCACAAGAAGTTGAACATAGAAGCAGAGCTTTGTATGCTCCATATCAAGATCAAAGATACAATCCTGAAGTTTTAGAATTAATCAAAAGAAGATCATCATGAACAAGACTACTAAAATTGTCATGATAACCATGTTCAAGAATGAAGCAAAAAGCATTCGAAGAATGTTGGAATCATGTTACAAATACATTGATTACTGGGTGTTTCAGGACAATGGATCTACTGATGGAACTCCTGAGATTGTTAGAGAATTCTTTGAAGAGCATCCTGTTCCTGGATTCATCTATCAATGTGAAGAAGGATGGGTTGGTTTTGGTTGGAATAGAGATCACCTTCTCCAAACCTGTTTAAAGACAGACCATGGTTGTGATTGGATCATGAAAATGGACTGTGATGAATACATGGAAGTTGATGATGATTTTGATTGGTCAGTCTTTAATGATACTAGTGCTCATAGCTTCCATGTTCCATCTATTGCTCCTGGAATCACTTACTATCGTGCCTGGATTTGGAATGCAAAGTTCCCTTGGAAGTTTAACCATGATTTGATTCATGAAACTATTTCTCTTGAGATGGATGGCATTGGTGAGAATTTCCAAAGAGTTAATCTACCAAGGTCATTCAGGCACATTGGAACAAATGATGGGGAAAGTTATCAGACACCAACAAAGTATGTTAGTGATGCTTTGAAATTAGAAGAGCAATTGATCAGAGAGAATACCATGCTCACTGACAATTATCATTTCTGGTATGTTGGTAAGAGTTATTTTGATGCTCATTTCTATAGAGATTTTCCTCTAGGTAAAACTCAGCAACAAGAATTTGCTAGGAGATCAGTTTACTATTTTTATCAGTATGTTTGTCATAACCATAAAGGATTTGATGAAACTTTAACACCAACTCATATAGATGAGTTCTCTTACTTTGCACTTTATTGTAGTGGTATGCTTCTTAAAGATCTTGGTAATCTAGAAGAGGCAATTGAGAATCTAAACGTTGCTGGTAAGTTTTGTCCAAGGAGAAATGAACATTTAGTTAGACTTGCTGAAATTTGTTCAGAACAAGGTGACTATATTTCAATGATGGGAATAATTAATCATCTTTTAACAGAGGAAAGAAAAAATCCATTCCCAGATTTTATGTTCTTGATTGACAATTCATGCTATTATGATACTGGAACATACTTAGAAGAATTAAAATCTGTAGCACTACAAAATATATCACAATGAAATTTGTAACAACTAGCACAACTAATAAAAATTATAACAAAAAGATTTGGGTTGTTGAAAATTTTTATTCTGATCCATATGCTGTAAGAGAATATGCTATGCAGCAACAATATGAAGATCAATCAGAATGGTACAAGGGAAGAAGAACTGTAGAGCAGCATTTTGTCCCTGGTACAAAAAGAGAAATTGAAAATATAATGGGACATAAGATTACTGAGTGGGAGTCTCATGGAATGTGTGGTAGATTTCAATACTGCACTCCACAAGATTCTTTAGTTTATCATTGGGATGGACAAACTTGGGCAGGTATGGTATACTTAACACCCAATGCTCCTTACCAATGTGGTACTTCTTTCTATGCTCATGAGAGTGGAGCAAGGCAAGAATCAGATCCTAATTCAGATCAAGCATTCTCTGGTGGATTTTATGACAGTACAAAATTTAGATTGGTAGATGTTGTTGGAAATATTTTCAACAGACTAATTTTATTTGATGCAAAACAAATCCATGCTGCATCAGAATACTTTGGACAAACCATAGAAGACTCAAGACTATTTCACATTTTCTTTTTTGATTGATATGATTAATCACAAGTTTAGTATCATTACACCAGAGCATAGTTCTAAGAACATGCCCTTTCTTTTAGAACTATATGAAACAATCAGAGATCAGACCTACTCTAATTGGGAGTGGGTTTTGTATTTGAATGGTGATTGCAAACCACATCATATCCCTCAAGAAATTAAGGATGATTCTAGGGTTAGAATTCACACTGGAATTACAAACCCAAATGTTGGATTCATTAAGAACAAAGCTTTCTTCTTAGGCAGGGGAGATGTTCTTGTTGAGGTGGATCATGATGACCTACTCACACTAGATTGTCTTGAGGAACTCAATCAAGCATTCCAAGATCCTGAAGTTGGTTTTGCTTTTAGTGAGGAAGTTCAGTATGACATGAGGGGAGATCAATATAAGATCCCCTGGAATGCTGATAATGGATGGACCAATGAATGGGTTGAGTTCAGGGGAGAAACTTTTATGAAAATTAATAGTTTCCCTGCAACTGCTCATAGTATTGGTATTATCTGGTATGCTCCAGATCATGTGAGGGCATGGAGAACCAGTTTCTACCATGAAATTGGTGGGCACAATCCTGAATTAAATATCTGTGATGACCATGAACTAGTCATCAGATCTTATTTGAATACTAAGTTTCACTTTATTGATAAGATTCTTTATTACTATAGATGGCTTCCTGACAACAACAATACACAAACTCAAAGGATTGATAACATTCAAATCAAGACTTTTGAGTTGTTCCATCAATATGGACAAGCACTTGCTGAGAGGGATGCAGATCTTAATGGTCTGATGAAAGTTGATATTGGTGGAGGGTTGTTCCCAAGACCTGGATATATAACAATTGATCAGTGTGATGCTGATATTATTTGTGATTTGAATGATGGCATTCCTCTAGAGGATAATAGTGTTGGTGTTATCAATGCTAGCCATGTTCTTGAGCACCTTAAGGATCCAATCAAATCAATGAAAGAGATCCATAGAGTTCTTTGTGATGGTGGTTGGGCATTTATTGAAGTTCCTTCTACTGATGGTAGAGGAGCATGGCAAGATCCAACCCATGTTAGTTTTTGGAATGAGAATAGTTTCTGGTATTACACCAGGAGAGACAAAGCACAATTTATTAGAAACACTGATATTAGATTTCAAGAATTTAGACTTGAAACTAATTGGTGGCAAGATAATATTGCAGTAACAACTGCATGGTTATGTGCAATTAAATCAGACAAACGTAGACCACATCCAGTTAGAATTTAAACCTATGAATTTCACAATTTACAGTAAACAAGGTTGCCCATATTGTGATAAGATTAAAACAATATTGGGGGATCTAAGTATTAAAAAAGGATATCCAGCAGTTGCATATGAACTTGGAACTGATTTTACCAGAGAAGAGTTCTATGCAGAGTTTGGAAAAGGATCCACATTCCCACAAGTCATTATGGGAACAACTAAGTTAGGAGGATGTACAGATACTGTAAAGTATCTTGCAGAAAATTCTCTTCTATGACCTCTATAAATAATCCAGATCCCTCTGAAATGAACAGAGGAGTTGAACTTATTTTGAGAAGGAGGAAACCCAGAAAGAAAACTTTTTCATTCTGTTTTGATAAGATGGTTTCCTTCCTAAAAAGAGAAGTGACCATCTCCTTAAATTTTTCCTTTGATATAAGGAAGTCTCAATAAAAGGAGTAGGACAATGATAGCAATCACTCTTGTTTTTTCTGTAATGTTTGCGTTGATGTCATTAGTTGTTGGAAGTTTAGCTGGGTGGATCTATAGAGAACACACCTGGGCACAACAAGTTGCTAAGTTGCATCCTGAAATGTATGATGAAGATGGAAACGTAATCCCAGATGAAATAATTGCCTTTAGATTTGAAGGTGATATGGATGATGAAGAACCTGAAGACTAATTAAATGGAGAATGATTTATGAAATTGCCACCAGATCAACTGGTGTCTGAAGTTATTCAAAGAGTCTCTAATGCAAAGAATAGAGATGAAAAGATTACAATTTTAAGACACTATGACAGTCCTGCTCTAAGAGCAGTTCTCACTTGGAACTTTGATTCAAGAGTCCAATCTGATCTTCCAGATGGAGAAGTTCCATACACAGCTAATGATGCTCCAGTTGGAACTGAGCACTCTAAGCTGATTCATGAATGGAGAAAGTTTAATCACTTTGTTAAAGGTGTCACTAACACCACAAAGATGAAGAAGGAGATGATGTTTATTCAACTCCTAGAGTCTCTTCATGCATCTGAAGCAGAACTATTGTGTCACATGAAGGACAAGCAACTTCATAAAAGATATAAGATTACAAAAGCAGTTGTTCAGGATGCATTCCCAAATTTAGTATTTAATTAAAATTGTGAAAATCATTTATAGAGATTGTGATCCATCATTGGCAGATGATAGAACTCTGCCACATACTGCATACCTAGTTGAATATCTTCAGGATGGTATGACACATTTTGATATTGTTGTGGCATCTAAAAGAGTAGAAATTTTTGATTACTACTGGGACAACTATAGGGAAGACTTAATTAGAATGACTCAATCTGAGGGGAGAGCAAACCCTAAAGTTTGGTCTAATCCAAATCAAAAAAAGAAGAAGTGAAATGGGAAAACACTATTTGCTAAACCTTTATGGTTGTGATTTTAACTGTTTAAATAATGAAATTTTTCTCAGAGATCTTTTAGAGATTGCTGCTGAGTCAAGTGGAGCAAAAGTTTTAGAGACCATTTCATATAAGTTTGATCCACAAGGAGTAACTGCTATAAGTCTTCTTTCTGAAAGTCATATTAGTATCCACACTTGGCCAGAGAAAGGTGAGGCAGCTGTGGACATCTTCACATGTGGAGAATCCAATCCAAAGATTGGATGTGACATTATCATTCATCAATTAAAGTCTGATAATCATACCCTCAGTTATATCGAGAGGTAAAATAAATAGGTCATATAAGGAGAGGCAATATGTTGTCTACGAAATATAGGCTCAGATTAGAATTTATTTGCAAGTGCATTGTGAATGGTGAAGAAGTAAAGTTAGATGATATGATCTGGGCAGAGAAGTTGGGCAAGGCAAATACATCTGCCAGGGAAATGCTCAATAGGGCAAGGAGACAAGCTTCTAATCCTGAGATGGTAGAAGGAAGCATGGATGATTTTATGAACAAGATGGGTTTAGGTGATCCTGACCCATCTAATCACAGAACAGGATTTGGTAGTGCTGATGAAATCGCAGATTGGTTCAAACAAGACAAACCAGATGACTGGAGACAAAGAGACTAGACCTCATTACTCAGTTATTGATAAAGAGGGTAAGGAAACTGTTTGGGTATGGGATCAGACAGACACCTTCAGAGGATTTGTAGAGAAGAAAGATTAAAACATAATAAAATTGTATCACATTTTACAAAATTAGTTGCATAGATAGTTTGTTAGGTCTATAATGACCATACGTTCATCCCTATGGGACGCAAGTAAGTCTCGGAACGGATCGTTCATTCTCTATTTGCAAATAGCAAATGGAGAACGCAAAAGACTGAAGGAACGGGATTTAATTATCTCATTTCTTTAGGAGTAAAACGATGAATCTTCTTAACCTTTACAGCAACAATACTTCTTATCGTGGTATCTCTTATGATCCCCATGCTAAGAAGGAAGTTGAGACCCACACCATTCTTGAAACCTATCGTGGTTGCAAGCATGAAGAAAAAGTGGAGGTTGTAAAATGAAGAAAGTAGTTGCATCTAACTGGCTTTCTGTCATCAAGGCAAAGCAAGTTAAGGAAACTAAACTTCACAATGCACAACTTTGTATGGCAGGTCACTGTCCAGCAAAGGTGAAGTAATGGAGCATTACACATATCACTATGATGATATGGATAAAGATAACAGACCTCCTGCGTGTTATCAATTAACATACAGAGGATGTAAATATTGGTCATGCTATATCATTCATCTAGATGAATGGTTTGAAAAACTTTTTAACTTTGAGGGGGATTGACATCCCCCTTTTTTTTATCTAGAATTAGGTATCTTCGTATTGGATATGGAAAGAGAAAAGTTAAAACTAATAGTAAAGAATCTAGAACTATTAGTTGAGAGTTTAAAGTCTGAAGTTTATTCAGATGTAGAATCATATGTTCCACAGGACAAGGGAGATAGAGTTACTCCTTTTGTGGACTATGATGAATGTTTTGATGATGATGGATACCCAGACTAATATGGATTTTAAAACCACAGTAAGAATGTCAAAGATTGCATTGAAGCAACCATGGATGTATAATGAGGAAGAACTCAGATACATGAGGAAGGCAAAAAAACTTGCCCAAAAAGCACTTAAATTCAAACACATGAAAGGAGAAAGTAATGACAGTTAAACTAGTTTCAATTACCCCTGATGCTGAACAGACCATGGGTTATGTTGCTAGAGTTAGTAATCCTGCCAACCAAGAAAACCCTAATGTTGCTGGACTCCTTAAGTATTGTGTGAAGCATAATCACTGGTCTGTATTTGAACAAAGTTTCATGACCCTTGAGATTGAAACTACTCGTGCAATAGCAGCTCAGATTTTGCGTCATAGGTCTTTTACCTTCCAGGAATTTTCACAACGCTATGCAGATTCTTCTCTGCTGAGTAAAGATATTCCTCTACCTGATCTTCGTAGACAAGACACCAAGAATCGTCAAAACTCTATTGATGATCTTGATGACTTCACTGTCCAGAAACTGCAAATGCAAATGCAAACTCTGTTCAGTTCATCCATGGCATTGTACCAACAAATGCTTGAGTTGGGTGTAGCAAAAGAGTGTGCTCGTAATGTGCTGCCACTCTGCACTCCGACCAGAATCTACATGAGTGGTTCATGTCGCTCTTGGATTCATTACATTGATCTTCGTTCTGCTCATGGAACTCAGAAGGAGCACATGGATATTGCTCTTGCCTGTAAGGAAATCTTTAAAGAACAATTCCCTACAGTTGCAGAAGCTCTTGACTGGTAATAATAAATACACTTATACCCATTTTAAATTATGCCTACATATCCCGTTGTTCATAAAGAGACTGGTGAACAAAAAGAAGTAACAATGAGTGTTCTTGATTGGGATCAATGGAAAGAAGACAATCCTGATTGGCAAAGAGATTGGTCTGATCCTTCCACATGTCCTTGTCCAGGAGAAGTTGGAGACTGGAGAAATAAACTAGTCTCCAAAAATCCTGGATGGAATGACGTCCTTGCAAAAGCATCAAAAGCCCCTGGTTCTAGAGTAAAGAAAATCTAATGGCAAGAAAAAAAAGAAGCAATGACAATCAGCCAATTGGAATTGGCATGACTGCAAAGCAAATGAAGAGAAGGAAACCAATCAATACAGACTTCCTTCTGGATATTACCCCTGCCTCAGAGAATCAAAAGAAATTTTTTGAAGCATACAACTCAGACAAACATCTTTTTGTATATGGTTGTGCAGGAACTGGTAAGACATTCATTGCACTCTACAATGCATTGAGAGATGTCCTCAGTGAGATCACTCCATATCAAAAGATTGTTATTGTAAGATCTCTGGTTGCTACTAGAGAGATTGGTTTCTTGCCTGGTGATCATGATGACAAGTCAGCCTTGTATCAGATCCCATACAAGAACATGGTTAAGTACATGTTTGAGATGCCAACAGACTCAGATTTTGAAATGCTGTATGGTAACTTAAGATCTCAAGAGACAGTTACATTCTGGTCTACTTCTTTCATCAGAGGTACTACTCTTGATAACTCAATTATCATTGTTGATGAATGTCAAAACTTGAACTTTCATGAACTTGATAGTATAATTACTAGGGTTGGTGACAACTCAAGGATTATGTTTTGTGGAGACGCAAGACAGTCAGACCTTACAAAGACCAATGAGAGAAATGGAATTCTAGATTTCATGAAGATCATTGAAAGAATGCCAGAGTTTGAGACAATTGAATTTGGTGTTGATGACATTGTTAGATCTGGTCTAGTTAAATCCTACATTGTTAATAAGATGGCAGCAGGTTTTTAATGTTTAATCATGTTGATATTAGTCTCCCTAAGTTAGATAGGGAGACTATTGATGGTGTAAGATACTACAAAATCCCTGATGGAGATGAGTTAGTAAAACTTGTCTCCATTACTTCTGTCACCAGTCACCACAATAAACATATCTTTGAAGACTGGAGAAAAAGAGTTGGAGAAGAAGAGGCTAATAGGGTAAACAAACAGGCAACTAGTAGAGGCACTGATCTCCACAGTCTGGTTGAGCATTACCTTCTTAACATGCCTTTGATTCCTGAGAAGTCTTTAATTGCAAAGCATCTTTTTAGAATTATTACTCCAGAATTAAAAAAGATAAATAATATCTATGCACTTGAATCTTCATTATACAGTCAGCAGTTAGGCATAGCAGGTACAGTAGACTGCATTGCTGAGTATAATGGTGAACTATCAGTAATAGACTTTAAGACTTCAAAGAAAGCAAAACCCAGAGAATGGATTGAACATTATTTTGTTCAGGCAGCAGCATATGCTTGCATGTTCTATGAACTCACTGGTATTCCTGTTAAGAAACTAGTTATTCTAATGGCATGTGAAGATGGGGATTGCGTTGTTTATGAGGAGTATGATAAACTCAAGTACATGAAACTTCTGACACATTACATTAAGGATTTTATAGAATCAAAACTAAAAGAATATGGAAAGTAAATTAAAGTCTGCACTAGAATCAAAGTTTTTGTGTCAAGCAAAGTTTTCTCAGATCATTGAAGAGATTGTCAAAGTCAACAAAGACATGAACTACATTGATGCTATCATCTACTATTGCGAACAGAACAATATTGAGGTAGAATCTGTAGGTAAGTTAGTTAGCAAACCACTCAAAGAAAAACTTAAGTGTGATGCTATTAATTTGAATTTCTTGAAGAGAACATCTAGAGCAAAACTTGTTATATGACACCCTTTGATGCTTACAAGCAATACCTTGCACTGAAGAATCACTTTAGTAAAGAGAAGTATGATTATCATAAGTATGCAGGTAAGTCTAGGGCATCAGTAGCAACCTTTAATAAAAGAAAGGACAAGTACTGGTTTGAAAAACTTAGTAGACAAAAGAGCGATGAGGAAATTAAAAACTTCTTCATCGCTAATTTTGTAGCTGCAGATGATCCAAATAGTTTATGGATTGGTAGTGTAATTAGGTCAGGGGATACTTACTATCAAGAGTGGAACAAGAGACAGCAAAGTCTACAGTACATTTTTACACAAGAGTCTGAGGAATTATTCTCAGAACACAAAGTGGATGATGTATTTGATTGTACTAAAGGTCACCCAATCATTTTAAAAAAGTTCCTGAGCGGGAAAATTTCTATGGAAACACTAGTGATCTATGATAGAATATTCCTGTTTGGGAATAATTTTGACAAGAAACTTTTGGATCCTATTTGGGAATCTGTCTCTATGAAACTCAAGAAATATTCCCCATTTCTAAATATTGATATATTCAAGTACAGAAAAATTTTAAAGAGTACTGTTGTAGGAGGTTAATAATGTCTTTTTTTGATTCAGACATGGTTAAAGAAGATATGAAATCTATCTCTGAAATTCAGAGACAGATTGTTAAGGAGTTGCCTGCTTTCTTTGCAATGACAACTGCAGAAAAACTAGCACACATTGATTTGCTAGAGAAACTTTTGGAGAAGCAGGAGATTATCTACACCAGACTCTGCTTGTCTGATGATCCAGAGGCACTCCAAATGAAGCAGCAGATGAGAGACTCTGCTCAACTACTAGGTTTTGGTGATACCCCTGACATCCATGAGGTATTCAAAACCATGAAGGCTACAGTTGAGGGTCTCAGGAAAACTGCAATAAGAGACAGATAAATACCTTGACAGGACTGTCTCCTCAGGGTATGATAGTCCTGTGATCAATCAGATCCAATCCAAACAATCCTTTCAATCCGAGGTAATCTAATGTCTTTTGCAGACCTTAAAAAGAAATCCAAGCTTGGTTCTCTGACTTCTAAACTGGTTCAAGAAGTGGAGAAGATGAATACCTCAGGTTCAGGTGGTGCTGATGAGCGCATCTGGAAACCTGAAGTAGATAAAGCAGGCAATGGATTTGCAGTTATTCGTTTCCTCCCTGCTCCTGCTAATGAGGAGCTTCCTTGGGCAAAAGTTTATACTCATGCCTTCCAAGGAAATGGTGGATGGTTTATTGATAACTGTCTGACCACTGTTGGTCAGAGTTGCCCAGTGTGTGAAGCAAACCGTGAGTTGTGGAACACTGGTAGCAAAGCAAACCAAGAGATTGTACGTCAAAGGAAGCGTAAACTCTCTTACTACTCCAACATCTATGTTGTGAGTGATAAAGCACACCCTGAGAATGAGGGTAAAGTATTCCTGTTCAAGTATGGCAAGAAGATCTTTGATAAGATCTCTGCTGCTATGCAACCTGAGTTTGATGATGAGACTCCAATTGATCCCTTTGACTTTTGGAATGGTGCAAACTTCAAGGTGAAGATCAAGAAGGTTGCTGGTTATTGGAACTATGATAGTTCTGAGTTTGAATCAACCTCTACTCTTGGTGACTTTGATGATGATGTTCTAGAGGGAATCTGGAAGAAAGCATACTCTCTTGATGACTTTGTTAATGCAGACAAGTTCAAGTCCTATGAACAACTTGATAATCGTCTGAAGTCTGTCCTTGGTCAGAAAGCTGCACCCAAGGTTGATGAATCCTTTGAAGATGAAGAAGAGGATCGTGGTCCTGTTCCTTCTAGGGAAGAAGTTTCTGAGGGAAAGTATGGTGGGACCAGCTATCAGGCAAGTTCATCCTCTTCTGATGAAGATGAAGATGATGCTCTGAGTTACTTCCAGAGACTGGCAGAAGAATGATTACCTTGGGGAGATGACTCTTAAGTTGTCTCCCCTTTTTGTTGTCCTATCTACATACTGAGAAGAGAATCCATAGTTCATAATATCTTCAAAGTCATCAATGATTGTCTGGAGATATCTTCTCTTCAGAACATAAATGTTTCTCTTCTCTTCATTTCTAGCAATTTCATGATCATAAACACTGATTGCTTTAACTGGATTAATTGTATATGCAGTTCCCTGAATAGTTTCAATCTGTTCTTCCATATCAAATCTTACAGTGGTAGAATCAAATGTGGTTGTACTTGAATCAAATGTGTATGGAACACTTAATACATTCTGCTGCTCCACTTCATAATCAAAATAAGTTACACTAAAGTCTGAGTCAACAATTTTTCCAGCAGGTACAATCATTTTTCCCCTGGTATCAAGATGCTGAACTGTTTCATAATGATGGACTTCACCTAACTCATCTTCTGTATACTTAGTTTCAATGTAGTTATTAAATTCACTGTCAGAAAGAGGCCATTCTTCTCTTAAGTTAATGATATTATTTGAAAGTAAAACTACCCAATCATATTGAGGACTTCCATAGATCTTTTCTGCAATTTGATCAGGTCTTTCCTCACCAACAATTTGATACTTATCAAATGCTACTGCTGCTTGGAAGATGTCATCCCTGATCTTTGCTCTACGAAATATATTTTTTACTCTGATATAATCAGAAGATGATGTTCTTGATGATAGGGGAGACTGGTATAAGAAGTCTGAAAAGTTTCTGAAGTATGACATTATTGTAATCTTCCTCTTCTATCAAATGGAGAATCAGTACCCTCTAATAATCCTCCCCCTGGTGATGGAGGTCTGGATCCAGGATCACTTGGGATTGCAGTTGGTTGTCTTCCCCCAGTAACAGGAACTGCTGGAGCAACTGCCCCTGATGTTCCACCTCTTGGTGGTCCTGGTGGTGCTGGTGGTTCTGCTGCAGGTTCACTTGTTACTGGGGCAGTTGTTGATTTCTCTAAACTATTTAAGTCTTTATTGAATCCAACACTCTCAGTATCAATTGTATAATGATCATTGTATATAGGAGTGAGTTCACCAAACTGTAAGACAATATCAATTGAGATTGGTTGTCCATCATAGTATGCAGAATAGAATCCATCAGCAGTATAGTTTGCAGAGAAGTTTGTTAGTGCACAAGTTTTAATTGATGGGAGATATTTATTTTCTCCAGTTCCCCTCATGAATTTAAGTTGAAACACATTAGGTGCACCAAGGAAAAAAGCATCCTCTGCAGCAGTTCCTCTTTTAGGAGCCATTGCTTTCTTGAATGTTTTTATTATTCCTCTTATTTGCTTTGCTTCTTCTAAACTTCTTGGTGTTAGTTTATATTGGAATTGGAACTGTCTCAACGAAGGTCCATTGAAAAGTAATTCTAGATTTGGATTGACTACTGTTCCAGTTGCTCTTGCCCTAAATGCCTCAGCATTAACTTTAACTCCAAGTTTATTGATTAATTTTGATGCAGCACCTAAAGTTAATTGTTGTTTTATGAGAGTTTTTCCTGGAGTGTTTCCTCCTAGAATACCTTTAACTGTATCCCTAGTATATTCTCCAGCAGTCATAAAATCTGCTGTTGCAACACTTCCCACTGCTCCAGTAGCACCAGCCAATAAACCAGCAGCAAGATTGTTTAGTTCACTAGATCCCCATTTTGTTTGGTTTGCTTCCATTATATTATTTGGAACAGGGAGTCTTATATTTGCCAGAGATTCTTTAAACTCTCTAGAGGATAAACTTTGCCCTTCTAAAAATGCTCCAGGACTTATATTAGCAACACCACCAGAACCAAATATATCTGCAACCTTATAATTAAATATATTGATTATCATATAATCTTGCCCACTCTCTATAGTGGTTGGATACTTAAAGTTTTTATATCCAGTGTCACCAGCATTAAAGTTTTCTACAGTTCTTAAAGAACCAAAGGGAAATTTTGCACCTGATTCTGGTGTAGGTTGTCTTGTATTAGCTCCTTCAGTATCTGTGTTGTCTCCACCATTAGGAGATGGGGATGGGGTTTCTTGTTCTGTATTGAATCTTCCTAATTTATTTAATCTTTCTTTCTGTGGTCCTGTAGCAAATTTATCTACAGCAGATTCAGCATAATATTGATCTATTTTTCTTAATGCAGTTACATCTAATCCAAATGATGCTTTATACTCTTTTATTAGATCACTGTTTATATTTGCTTGTTTTCCATCGCTACCATTTGTAGTCCAAATAGAAGATCTTGTAGAAGTATTTGTTAAAACATTTGAACTTCCAGTTCTAATATTAAATTCATATATGTAATCCCTAACTCCTGAACTTCCAGCAGCCTTTTGATTTATGTAAGATCTATAGATATCTGGATTATTTGGATCCTGATACCATCCTCCACCTACACCTTTGTCTCCGCTGACTATTCCCATTTATCTACCCCCACACCTTATTTGATGGAATTGGTACTTCTACTCCACCCAAGTCCATAACAAATTCTTCTAGTGGTAAAATGCATATGGTTTCCCATTCTTGTTGAGCAAGATGTAGATAAGGAGTTCTTACCTCTGATAGTAAATATTTATGTGCTCCTTTTTCAAATCTTGGAATCTTATTTTCTGCTAAATTTTGAACTATTCCTATTCTTTGTGATGGTGTATAGTAATGTAGATTTATAGCAAAGAAGGACTTGGGTTGTACATCCAAGACAAATGCTAGTGGATACTTATCATAGAATGGAAGTTCTTCTCTATACTTTGCTTTATATCCATAGAGCATAAGACTAAAAATTCTGGGATAAACCCTCATTACATTTTTATCTCTTTGAAGAACATCACCTGCATCATCTGATTGTTCTTCTCTTATTAATGCTGTAGGATCATTCTCATATTGAATGGTCTTGGCACCAAACACTTCTGTTCTGTACCATTCTCTTGTTGGATTTGATGGGGCATACTCTTTGACTTGTTCAAAGATTGTTTTATACGCCAAGGTTATCCTCCGTCAATATTTGAAAATCCCATCTTCTATCAGCACAGAATTCCTTTGCTGCTTTCCACTTTGCTTGATTCTTTGCATACTCTCTAACTTCAACAAGTTGTTTCTTGGTCACTCTCTTACCAGTTTTAGGACCATTAACTTGTCTCTTTGGTTTCACTTCAATTAAACTTTCTTTGGTGACTTTGTTTTTATCAACATACTTAATGTAAAAGTCTGGAAAGTATTTGTGTATTCTATTATCTAGTGGTGATAGGTATGGAATCCATATCTCTTCACTAGACCACTTCAATATATTCTCATTTCTGTCACAGTAATTCATGAACTTCAATTCCCACAGAGACCTATAGATTACATTGTTTGGGTCTCCAATATATTTTTCTGGGAAGGATGGTTTAAATCTTCCTTTATAGCTCATACATAATATAGGAACACTCTCACTATTTAGATGTCAGTTAATCCATACACAAACCTATATTACACAACTGATAGTCTGGTAAAAAAATTCAAACCTGCACTTACAAACACATTTGATGTTTGGATAGGATGGTCTGGTGGTGGATCTACCAATACAGATGTCAACTTTATGGCATATGAAGCAGTTCTCCCAGGAACATCATATGAATTAGGAACTGTATATGGTGATAGACAAGGCAGAACAGAGTATTACCCAACAAGAAGATCTTATCCTCCAGTAGATGTAAGTTTTTATGTTGATAAAGATTATAAAGTTATAAATTATTTTCAGTCTTGGATAGATTATATTTCTGAGAATCGTGGAGAAATTGGAGATTCTTATGTAGAACACAAATATCCAACACAATATAGAAAGGAAGTTTTAATAACAAAATTTGAAAGAGAATTCCATTCTCCAGACAAGAGGTTGACCAAACAGTCTGGCACAGCACCAAAAAAATCTGTTACTTATACTCTAAGAAATGCTTGGCCATCTAACTTAATATCCATTCCTGTTTCTTATGAAGGGACATCTATTCTAAAGACAACAGTTACATTTCAGTATGATGTTTATAATTATAAATCTGATAGGTTTAATAACAACCCAACAGGTGGTGGAAGAGTATCTGGTCCAGGAGTAGATCCTGTAGAAACACCACTTTCTTCTACTAATTCAGATAATCCAATAAGAGGAAGTCTCCTAAGTCCAGAAGAATATGCTAGAGCATATACACAAGGATTTGAACAATCCTTTGGTGGAAAAGAAAACGTTCCCACCAATTTCAAGAGTCAAGAATCTAATGATCTCCTAAGTACATACCAAAGACAACGTGAATTGCTGGATAAATAATCACACTGAAACATCTATAGGACATTATGCCTTTACCTAAGATTGCAACTCCAACTTATGAGTTGATTCTA
>Ga0255768_10002453_pt1 | contig 18666 bp, 12 predicted proteins | sample 071ome_33_FD_179983 | JGI IMG/M metagenome (GOLD analysis project Ga0255768, IMG submission 179983) | Coastal salt marsh microbial communities from the Groves Creek Marsh, Skidaway Island, Georgia - 071412AT metaG (version 2) | ecosystem: Environmental > Aquatic > Marine > Intertidal zone >...
TTTTTGGGTATGTGTTCCTATTTGGCGGTATCTAAAACTGTCAAAACAGCGGTCGGACTTGGTATTGCCGTAACTTTTGTATTGGTAATCACCTTGCCGGTAAACTGGTTGCTGGAAAATTATGTGCTACAACCGGGGGCGCTAAGCAAATGGCTTGGTCCTGGTTTTGAAGAAGTCGACTTGAGTTTCTTGTCGTTCATCATGTTCATTGCAGTCATTGCTTCCATGGTTCAATTGATCGAAATGATCGTGGAGAAGTTTGCTCCGGCATTATATAGTGCTTTAGGTATCTTCTTGCCATTGATTGCGGTAAACTGTTCTATCCTAGGTGGTTCGCTCTTCATGCAAGAGCGTGCTTTTGGCACTATAGCTGAAGCAACCGTTTACGGATTAGGTTCAGGTGTGGGCTGGTTCCTTGCAATCGTCGCCATCGCTGCCATCCGTGAGAAAATCCGCTATTCAAATGTTCCTGCTCCTCTACGTGGTCTCGGAATTACCTTCATCATTACAGGTTTGATGGGTATTGCGTTCATGAGCTTTATGGGTATTAAATTATAATTCGGTTCGCATAATGTTTTTAGTAACAAGCACAGTCATTTCAGCAGTAGCAGTTTTCGTTGTGGTCATTTTGGCCCTCGTGACCATACTTCTACAAGCAAAAGCACGTCTATCCCCTAGTGGTCCGGTAAAGTTGAACATCAACGGAGATGATGTAGAGGTAGAATCAGGAACAACCCTATTGAATACTTTGAGCAACCAAAAGATCTTCCTGCCGTCCGCTTGTGGTGGTGGAGGTACTTGTGGTATGTGTAAATGTCAAGTCACTGAGGGTGGTGGTGAAATTTTACCTACAGAAACAGGATTCTTCAACCGCAAGGAGATTGCGGATAACTGGCGTTTAGGATGTCAGATTAAGGTGAAGAACGACATGAACGTTAAAGTACCTGAAGAGATCTTCGGTATCAAGAAGTGGGAGTGCGAAGTTGTAAGTAACTACAACGTCGCTTCTTTCATTAAAGAGTTTGTCGTAAAACTACCGGAAGGCGAAACACTAGACTTTGAAGCTGGTGGTTACATCCAGGTAGATGTACCTGCAACAACGGTAGATTTCAAGAACATTGATATTACGTCTCACCCGAAATTGGGTAAGGCTCCTGATGAATTCCAAGCAGAGTGGGATAAATTCAAACTATGGGATCTTAAGATGGTCAACCCAGAGCCACTATTCCGTGCTTACTCTATGGCCAACCACCCGGCAGAAGGTAATATCGTGATGTTGAACATTCGTATTGCTACGCCACCGTTTGACCGTAAGAAAGGTGGTTGGATGGATGTAAACCCAGGGGTTTGTTCTTCATTCGTGTTCGATCAAAAACCTGGTGATAAAGTGACTATTTCAGGTCCTTACGGTGAATTCTTCATCAAAGAGACAGAAGCTGAAATGTTGTATATCGGTGGTGGTGCTGGTATGGCACCGATGCGCTCGCACTTGTTCCACTTGTTCCACACGTTGAAGACGGGCCGTAAGGTGAGCTACTGGTACGGTGGTCGTTCTAAGCGAGAGTTGTTTTACCTTGACGATTTCCGTCAGATAGAAGAGGAATTCCCGAACTTTAAGTTCCATCTAGTATTGTCAGAACCACTGCCTGAGGACAACTGGAATGCTAAGGAGAACATGGATGACGAAGGTGATGGCTTCGTAGGTTTCGTACACCAAGCGGTAATCGATAATTACTTGAACCACCACGACGCACCAGAAGATATCGAGTTCTACTTTTGTGGACCACCACTAATGAACGCAGCGGTTCTGAAGATGGTAGACGATTTCGGTGTACCACCAGAGAACGTAAGCTTCGATGATTTCGGTGGATAATCGAAAAAAATGATAACCTAAGCCGCTCCGCATGGAGCGGCTTTTTATTTTCATCCCATGAAACTACTACGTGCCTTTTTCTTCCTTCCACTGCTTTGGTCCTGTCAAAGCGCACCGGAATTGGTCCAAATGACTAACCAAGGACCCGCACAGGGCTCCACATTTAGCATCAGCTACCTCGTGCCGGAAGGCGTAGATTACCGCAAGGACATCGATTCCATCCTCAAATCCATGGATCAACAAATGAGTTTGTGGGTGGAGAGTAGCGAGATCTCTAGGTTAAACCGTGGAGATTCAGTGTATTTGAGCAACGATTTTCAAGGGGTGATTCTCGAATCCATCTACATCAGTGAATTGACTAATGGTGATTTCGATATTACCATTGCGCCGCTAATCAAAGCGTGGGGTTTTTCTGGAGGTACAAGAAAGGACAGCATCAATGTGGATAGCCTCATGAACTTCGTGGGCTACAAAAGTCTAATGGCAACTCGCCCTGGGCCTATGTTGGAGAAATACGCACTCCCAGAGGGTTATGAAATAGATGTCAACGCTATTGCGCAGGGATATACGGTGGATATAGTGTCCAATTTCTTCCGCAACGCCAACGTTCACAACTATATGATAGAAATAGGCGGAGAGGTACGATGCAAGGGAAGCAATATCGATGGACGCAAATGGCGCATAGGTATAGAGCAGCCGCAAGAAGAACGCACCGCTGGACAATACCAAACCATTGTAGTCTTAGACACCATGGCCCTAGCCACTAGTGGAAATTATCGTAAATACTGGGTGGATGAGCGTGGACAGCGTGTAGTACATACCATCGACCCTGAAACAGGCCAGCCGGTGATCAGCAATCTTTTGAGCGTGAGCATCATCGCCAACAATGCCACCTTTGCTGATGCACTAGCCACCGCTTGCATGGTTTCAGGTCTTACCAGAGCGAAAGCGATGGTGGAGCGCTTCCCAAATACGGAAGGCTATTTCATCGTAGGGAATAAATACGGAGAGTTCGAAGTTCAAACCACTTCAAACTGGTCCCAGTACGAGCTGAACTAAGCTTGCCTTAGGTTATTGTCGCATTGGTTCGGGTTCTTTCCGCAGTACGAACAAGTCTCTCCATCTTGGTTTAGGAAAGGGCTTTGAGAAGCACAAGTACCGGCGAATTCGCCGTCTTTCTTTGCCCAAATTTTAATAGCGATCCCGGCGAAGCCAAGTCCAACTAATACGATAGTGATGCCGATGAGTTTTAGGAGTACCATTGCGTCAATCTTTTGAAGATACAAAGTTAAGGAAGAACCATGAATAAATCAGGTAATAGTAAATGACCGGATTTATTTAAAAATCGATGAAAATCGGCCATCCGTGATGTACCTTTGTGAGAGTCAAACAAACTAAAAATCACATAGATATGAAGATCACCGTAGTAGGTGCCGGTAACGTAGGTGCCACGGTTGCAGAGAACATGGTTCGTCGCGAGCTCGCTGAGGAAATTGTATTGCTCGACATCAAAGAAGGTTTTGCGGAAGGCAAGGCGATGGACATGAACCAATGTGCTACTTTGAACGGCTATGATTCAAAGGTAGTTGGCTCGACCAACGACTATTCAAAGACTGCCGGTTCTAAGGTGGCTGTTATCACTTCAGGTATTCCTCGTAAGCCAGGAATGACACGCGAAGAATTGATTGGCACCAATGCAAAGATTGTTCAAATGGTTACAGAGAACTTGATCAAGCACAGCCCGGACATCATCATCGTTGTGATTTCTAACCCTATGGATACAATGACTTACTTGACGTCGAAGACTTCAGGATTGCCAAAGAATCGTATCATCGGTATGGGGGGCATCTTGGATTCAGCCCGTTTCAAATACCGTTTGGCAGAGCAACTAGGTTGTTCTCCTAATGACCTTCAGGGTCAGGTGATCGGTGGTCATGGGGATACTACAATGATTCCTTTGATCAAGCACGCTACCTACAACAGCATGCCAGTGACTCAGTTCCTTACGGATGAGCAGCAAGAGTATGTAGTTAAAGAGACCATGGTAGGTGGTGCAACATTGACAGGATTGATCGGTACTTCTGCTTGGTACGCTCCAGGTGCTGCAGGTGCTGAGCTTGTTGAGTCAATCGTACGCAACCAAAAGAAAATGTTCCCATGTTCAGTATTGCTCAGCGGTGAATATGGTCAAGACGATATCTGTATCGGTGTACCTGTGATCGTTGGTGAGAACGGTTGGGAAAATGTTGTTGAGTTCAATTTGAGCGACGACGAAAAAGCAAAATTTGAAGCTTCTGCTGAGGCTGTTCGCAAAATGAACAGCGCATTAGATGCAAACCTATAAGTGCGAAAAATTTGCGTGATTTGATACGAGCCGCCCGCAGGGCGGCTCGTATTTTTTTTGCCCCTATGCGAGCGCACCGCGCTCGTCTCTATTGCCGGTGAGGCAGAATAAGGAGCATGCGCTTCTCAAACCAACGAATTGGAGACATTTGTCAATACCTCAGATATCGTGGGACAGAGAAAAGGAAGTTTGCCGAGCTTAGACTAATACCCGCTCTTTGGGCAAAAGGGCGCAATGTCCGGTGCCGAAGAGTCGATAACGAAATTTGGCCAAAAGATCATATCCCACATTTCTCAGCGCCCTGGGGATGATTCGCAGTTCGAAGAAGGAGCGCCAGGGTCTTGGGAGTTCCCGCAGTAGGTACAACACAGCATCGCTTTTCACATGCCATTGTGTGCCTTCGAAGAAGAGCACGGAATCAATGGTCCGCAGGGAAGGAGGGACGTTTGCTTGTGCCCAATTACTCTGTAATGAGGTAAACAAAATTCGTTCGCTGACATCCTTATCGAATACCCATTGTACCGTTCGGTTGCATAAGGTGCAGGGTCCGTCGTATACTAGGATGGGCGTACCTGGCGTCATTGAATAATCAATCGATGGGTTTCGCGCTGTCCGTCCTCTCGGTACAGAACTACGATGTAGATGCCTGCGGGTAGAGCCAGCATGTTTTCTTCGGTCGTGCTCAAGGTGCCGATGTGTTCGCCTTGAAGGCTTAGTAGATGGGCTTGCTCTAGATACGAGGATGCACATTGGAACAAAATCCTGTTCGAAGTGGGGTTGGGGAAAATAATACAGCTTGGCGCTTGGGCCGGAGTTTCTTCCACACTGATATTGTTGAATGCCTTGCCTTCGAAATAATGCAGGCCACCGCTCATATTACCCAAGATCACATCTGGATATCCATCTGCGTTAAGGTCGGCCACGGCAGGGTGCAGACGCTTGCCAGCAGCGGTGAAATGAGCATCCATATCTCTCAAGGTAGGGACCAAGTTGAACCTCATGTTCGGGCGCAACTTGAGTTTGCCACCGTAAGGCATGCCACATCCATTGTTCGTGATGCCATTCCAGCTGCTCACATCGCCATAGAGCGTGGCGCGGAAGGGAGTGCTTTGTAAAATGACGGGAATATCACCGGTCTGTGCGTGTTTGGAGAAGCAAATCTCAACCAGGAGGTGGTCAACGCCGTTCCAAGTAAAGGGTACATCGAGTGGGATGTCGTTCCATCCGGTGGTCATCACGCGAATGCCGCTATAGACTTCGGTGAGGTCTTGGCTGTGGAAATTGGTCTGGGCAGTATCTGAAATGTGTTTGAACCTGATGTTGAATCCTTGCGTGAGGTAGAGACTGTTGTTGGTGCCCACCTCAAACCCTATGGTTTCGATTTGCCCGAAGCGTCCACCCGCATTGATCAGCTCATCCTTAGTGAAAATGATTTGTGTGCGACCATTGCGCTTTGATCCTCCAAAGGGGGTTTCGATGCGGCTGCTTGAGGTTTGTGTGCCGCCGCCAAGGTCGAGGTCTACGGATGCAGTGGCACCGCTCATGATGATTTTCAAGGAATCCTTTTGCACCACGCCCAAATCTTCGGAGCCAATGAATAGAGTGGTGTCCGTCCCGTAGATGAGTGCGGGAGCACTGTGGCCACTCGGTGCTGAGGTAGAGCCCATGTCGATGCCGGCCCATTGGCTGGCGTTGAGTGTGAAGAGGTTGGGCCAAGTGCCTGTTTTCTCATAATAGGCTACCGTACCCGCTTCGTTGCCGATAAGTAAATCGGCCACACCATCGCCATTCACATCACCCAAATACGGCGTGGCATGATTGCCCACATCAATGCTTTGAATGGCACCGCGATAGGTAAAACTGTGGCTCAAAAAGCTTCCAGTGTTCTCGTAATAATAGATCAAACCGTTTTTCGCTCCTACGATCATATCTGGATCGAGGTCAGCGTCGAGGTCGGCGAAGGTGGGGCAGAGCTCTTCGCCTAGGTTGTTATATCCTGCATTGGCAAAATCTGAATCCGCGAGTGTGAAGGCTGGGTTCGTGTTGGTGCCGGTGTTCTTATAATATACCAACTTGCTTTTGTAGGTACTTGGGCCTTGGTATTTTCCCATGGAGCCTACGACTAAATCGAAATCTCCGTCAAAGTCTAAATCCGCCAAGGCAGGCTTCGTTGCTGAACCTAGGTCGAGCATATCGCGCACTAAGAAGGACGAATCTGGGGTACTCCAGTTCGGGTTGTTTGCAGCGCCTGTATTGGCGTAGAGCCAGGCGTTGCGTGTGTTAATTGAGCCGTTCAGATTTGGGCTGACCATCAGGTCCGGCGTTCCGTCAAAGTTCAGGTCTTCATAAAACGGTGCGGGGAAGTACCTAATATTGGTAGGATTGGCCGTGGGGTATAGCGTGTCCTTGCTGACCATAAAGGCGCTGTCCATGTGTCCACCGTTGTAGGCTGCGACGAGGTTGGTAAAGCTTACATCGCCAATAAGTACATCTTTCAACGTATCTCCGTCGAGGTTGAGTACCAGAAGCGTGGAGCCTGCGTGCATACCTGCAGAGGTTTTGCCGACGATTTCCATTTTCTGTACGCCCGCACAGCCGTTTAACGTGAGGTTGTTGGTGGCGAGGTTCTCTTCGAATCGGCCCCAGCAGGTGGTATTCATAGAGAAGTCTAATCCGCAGGAGGTTTGGCCTTCGTGCCATTCGATGGTGGAGCGCTGCCCAAAAGTGAGTACGTCCAAATCCCCATCGTCGTCAATATCAACGATGGCTGGAATGTCGCTGCTGAAATTATAGAGGTTGGTCGTGGTGCCGCCGGCGTTGGTGGTAAGGTAGTTGCCGCTCAGGGCCCAAGTAAAACTCAACGAATCCGTCGTGCTGGTGTTCTCCCATACGCCCATGCCCCCTAAGACGAAGGCGAACAGGTCCTTTTTCCCGTCACAATTATAATCTCTAAACAATCCCCAATATTCCACGGCAGGGAGTTCTTCTGCATATTGTGGTGCAGGAATCCATTCATTGTTTTCTGCCAAGAAGGTAATCCATCGATTGCCTTGACGGTCGAAAATGGCTAAATCTTCGGTGCCGTCTAGGTTGAGGTCGATGCGCGACCACTGGGGCAAATCGGCTCCGCCCATAAAAGCATAATCCACCGTATCACTGCCGCTCATCACCGTGGGACCCACAGTCCAATCAAAGCTCAAACGATTGGTGTAGGACTGGGCAGAGGTGCCTGTTCCGGCGAAGAGTAGGGCGCCTACAAGGGCGATTTTGGTCATGAGGTTGTACATATGGCTAAGATAGTGAGGTCTTCCGAGAAAAACTGTTAGGTTAGGCACGGTGACTTGCCTATATTTGCGCGTTATTGAAAAATAGAAATAATCCAACGAAGGATGCAGAACAAAGGATTAATTACCGCTTTCGCGATCGCTCTAGGGCTGGCTTCACTCTACCAGTTGTCATTTACCTGGGTCGCAAACGGTGTTGAAAGTGATGCGGAAGCTTTTTCCGCCGGGGATGCAGAGGTTAAAACAGCCTACTTAGATAGCATGATGTTACAGAAAGTATACCCTGTAATAGGATATACCTACGCTGAAGTCAAGAAGTATGAAATGAACCTTGGCCTTGACCTTAAAGGTGGAATGAATGTCATCTTAGAGGTCAGTGTGAAAGACGTTTTAAAAGGTCAGGTAGCGAATCCTCAAAACCCAGTATTTCTTGAAATTTTGGCCAACACAGATGCTGCGCAAAGCGAGGGGCAAAATAATTATTTAGAGACATTCTTTACTGAGTTTGAGGCGATGAGTGCTCAAACTGGTGGAGGTCTATCGTTGAGCGATCCGAGTATGTTTGGGACGCCAGAGATGACAGAGAAAGTTGGTTTTAACGCTGCGGATGAAAAGGTTAAAGACGAGATTCGTAGTGATGTTGAAGCGGCCATCTCTAATGTATTTACCGTGCTGCGTGCCCGTATTGACCAGTTTGGTACTACCCAGCCAAATATTCAAAGACTTGAGGGCACTGGTCGTATCCTGGTTGAATTACCTGGTGTGAAGGATCCAGCTCGTGTTAAGAAATTACTTCAAAGTACAGCTGAGTTACAGTTCTGGAACATGTATGAAGGAGGAGAAGTCTTGCCTTTCCTTGTTGCGGCAAATGAGAAGTTACGCGATATCATTGAGGTCGAAGAAGAGCCAGCTGCAGAGGAACAACCATTACTCGATTTGAACGATCTCAATATTGAATCATCAGCGGACAGTGCCGTAGTTGAAGAAGAAGTTGCGGATTCGTTAGACATAATGAATACGAACAATCCATTATTCGAAGTATTCCGCCCTTGGGTAAGTGAGAGTGGTATGGCCTTGGAAGGCCCTCGTATAGGATATGCTCTTATTCGCGATACAGCAAAAGTCAATGAGTATCTAGCTCGACCTGAAATAGTTCAGCTCATTAATACGGAATTGCGTGGTGCGAAGTTCTTGTGGAACAATAAACCAGAGCCAGAATCAGATATCATCATGTTGTTGGCCATCAAAGGCAATCGCGACAATACTCCAGAGTTAGACGGTAGCGTCATTACAGATGCAAGTCCTGATGTCGATGAATACAATCGCAATATTGTGAATATGTCGATGAACACCTCTGGTGCTCAAAAATGGCAGCGTCTTACCGCAGAAGCAGCGGCACAAACGCCTAAGCGCTCTGTAGCTGTAGTACTCGATAATTATGTGTACTCTTACCCTCAGGTTCAAAATGAAATTACTGGAGGGCGTACACAGATTACAGGTGATTTTTCATTGGAAGAAGCCTCGGATTTAGCAAATATTCTGCGTGCCGGTAAACTTGATGCACCTGCTAGAATCATTCAAGCAGATGTAGTGGGTCCGTCATTAGGTAAAGAGGCTATTTCGGCTTCAATAAATTCATTCTTGATTGCGCTTATACTAGTGTTGATTTACATGTTCTTTTACTATAGCGGTGCTGGTTTGGCAGCAAACATTGCATTGTTCGTGAACATGTTCTTCATCTTTGGATTGTTAGCCAGCTTCCGTGCTGTTTTAACTCTTCCAGGTATGGCAGGTATTGTTTTAACCATTGGTATGGCGGTAGACGCCAACGTGATCATTTTTGAACGAATACGTGAAGAATTGCGTTTAGGAAAAGGTCTTCGTGCGGCCATCGTGGATGGTTATAAGAATTCGAACAGTGCTATCATTGACGCTAACGTGACTACGTTAATTGTAGGTGTCATTTTATTTTCTTTTGGTACGGGGCCTATCCGTGGTTTCGCCACGACTCTAATTATTGGTATTCTAACGTCATTATTCTCAGCTCTTTTTATTTCAAGAATCGTTTTCGAAGGCAGATTGGCTAAGAAGCAGGTGGTGAATTTCTCGACTAAAATGACTGCAAATTGGTATACCAATATCAACTTCGACTTTTTGCGCAAACGAAAAATTGCATACGGTGTAAGTGCCGTTGTCATTGCTGTAGGGTTATTCTCATTGTTTACCAAAGGATTGAATCTAGGTGTTGATTTTGAGGGTGGTCGTTCGTTCCAGGTTAGATTTGATCAGCCAGTTGAAGTAAGTGACGTAGCAGCATCCCTTGGAGAGCAATTTGTTGATGCCGATGGTAATACATTTATTCCAGTAGTAAAGACATTGGGAGAGGCCAATCAAGTCATTATAACCACGAACTATCGTGTGGGTGAATCTAGTCCTGAAGTGGATGAAGACATCGAGAGTAAATTATTTGCAGGTGTTAAAGGTTATTTTGATCAAGATATAGCAGCTGCTGATTTCTTTACCGACGACACAGAAGAGGCAATTGGTTTAGTCGGTTCTAGAATTGTAGGTCCTACAATTGCAGATGATATTAAAACCGGTGCGTTGTATAGCATTATTTTATCCTTGATTGTGGTGTTCTTATACATTCTAGCGCGTTTCCGTAAATGGCAATTCTCTTTGGGTGCTGTAGTTGCTTTGGTACATGATGTATTATTTGTAATGGGTGTATTCTCGCTTTTAGACGGAGTATTGCCATTCCAATTAGAGGTGGATCAAGCTTTCATTGCGGCCATCCTTACGGTCATAGGTTACTCTTTGAATGATACTGTAGTTGTGTTTGACCGTATTCGAGAAAATATGGGCGCACGAAAAGCTAATTTTCTGGATGGTGTAAACAAATCACTAAATCAGACCTTGAGTAGAACATTCAATACTTCTTTAACGACCTTCTTCGTACTCTTGGTCATCTTCCTTTTCGGAGGGGAGGTTATTCGTGGATTTATGTTTGCCTTGTTGCTAGGTGTCTTGGTAGGGACCTACAGCTCGCTGTTCATTGCTACGCCAGTAATGTTCGATGCCTCGAAGAAAGAAAGAGAGTAAGTTCAAATAGGTTTCAAATAATGAAGAGCCCCACTATGTGAGTAGCGGGGCTCTTTTTGGTGTATTTTTGCCGTATGACGTATTCTTTTCTATTGTTAGGGGTAAGCGGAGGTGAATTTGTTATTATCGCCTTCATATTCTTATTACTGTTTGGTCCAAAGCAAATTCCGACAATGGCACGTTCAGCGGCACGAATTATTAAAAAGGTTCGCAATGCTACCAATGATATCAAGAGGGAAATTCTTGAAAGCTCCGAAGAAAACGGTATTACCGAAGTAAAAAAGACTGTAGAAGAAGGAAAAGAGGCTTTCAGGGAAGTTTCTGATACGATCAAAAGAGGGACTAAGCTGTAATTCGCCGAACCGATTGTTAATAATAGGGGAAAATCGTTACTCCAAAGTTTTGATTTGATGCGCCTTTATGGGCTGAGAATACTGATTACACCTTTTGTTGCGCTATAATCACTTGCTTTTAGGGGGTGTTTTTGGTAAATAGTTAATAATTTTTGGTTGCACCCCTCCTTTTTAGGGGGTATCTTTGCTGCAAATCAAAAATTAACCACATGCCAACGGTAAGATTTCTAGCATTAGAAGAAACAATGGGGCGAAAGCCACAACACTTCGAAGCACCTGTAACTAGAGTTTCAGATTACTTCGGATCTCGCGTATTCAATAGAAAAGCAATGCGCGAATATATGACCTCTGAAGCCTACAAGGCGGTAATCGACGCAATGGATAACGGTACGAAAATCAATCGTTCTATCGCAGATCAAGTGGCTTCTGGTATGAAAGCGTGGGCATTGAATTTAGGTGCAACACACTACACGCACTGGTTCCAGCCTTTGACTGGTACGACTGCCGAAAAGCACGACTCGTTCTTCGAGCCAACGGGCAATGGTGAGGCCATTGAGAAGTTCTCAGGCGGTATGTTGGTTCAACAAGAACCGGATGCTTCATCTTTCCCTAACGGAGGTATTCGCAATACTTTCGAAGCACGTGGATATACGGCTTGGGATCCAACTTCGCCAGCATTCATCTTCGGTACTACACTTTGTATTCCGACTGTTTTTGTTTCTTATACCGGTGAGGCATTAGATTATAAGGCGCCACTACTTCGCGCATTACAATCTGTAGATGCTGCGGCAACAGCAGTATGTAAATACTTCGATAAAAACGTCACTAAAGTAAATGCAACCCTAGGATGGGAGCAGGAGTACTTCTTGGTTGATGAGGCCTACTTTGCTGCACGTCCAGATTTGCAGTTGGCAGGTCGAGCCCTAGTAGGACATGCGCCAGCGAAAGGACAACAATTGGACGATCATTACTTTGGGTCTATTCCAGAGCGTGCGATTGAATTCATGAAAGAATTGGAATACGAAAGCCGCATCTTGGGTATTCCTGTAAAAACACGTCACAATGAGGTGGCTCCTGCGCAATACGAATTTGCACCGGTATTTGAGGAAGCTAACGTAGCGGTAGATCACAACTCTTTGTTCATGGACTTGATGGAGAAAGTGGCGCGTCGTCACAATTTCCGTGTCTTGTTGCATGAGAAACCCTTTGCTAACATCAACGGTTCAGGTAAGCACAACAACTGGTCGTTGGCGACTGATACAGGTGTGAACCTATTGGCTCCAGGCTCTACGCCAATGAGCAACTTGATGTTCTTGACCTTCTTCATCAACACCATAAAAGCTGTTTACCGCCACGCAGATTTGATTCGTGCGTCTATCGGTTCTGCAGGTAATGAGCACCGTTTGGGTGCTAACGAGGCTCCTCCAGCGATTATTTCAGTCTTCATTGGTCAGCAGTTGAGTGCTGTATTGGACCAACTAGAAAATATTGAAGGTGGTAAAATGACTCCGGAGGAAAAGACTGACCTCAAATTGAACGTAGTAGGCAAGATTCCAGATGTATTGCTTGATAATACTGACCGTAACCGTACCTCACCGTTCGCCTTCACAGGAAACAAGTTCGAGTTGCGTGCAGCGGGTTCTGCCTCAAACTGTGCACAGCCCATGACCGTATTAAACGCGGCAATGGCAGAGCAGTTGATCGAATTCAAGGCAGATGTTGATGCGTTGATCGAAAAAGATAGCTTAAAGAAAGACGAAGCCATCTTCAGTGTATTGAAGCGCTATATTAAAGAAAGCAAAGCCATTCGCTTCGAAGGCGATGGATACGGCGATGCATGGAAGGAAGAAGCTGCCAAGCGCGGTTTGAACAACGAGCCTTCAACGCCACGTGCACTTGATGCGTACGTAAGCGATCAGAGCTTGAAAATGTTCGAAGCTATGGGTGTTATGAGCCACCGCGAGGCGGAAGCTCGTCACGAAATCTTGTTGGAGTCTTATTTCATGAAGATTCAAATCGAATCTCGAGTGCTAGGCGATCTAGCAGGTAACCACATCGTTCCTACAGCAATCAAGTACCAAAATACTTTGATTGATAACGTACAGCGATTGAAGGAAATCATGGACGCAGAAACTTTCAATAGCGTAGCGAAAGAGCAATTAGAAATGATCAAAGAAATCAGTGCCCGCATTTCTAAAATCCTTTCTTCTAAGGATGCGATGATCGAGGCGCGCAAGGCTGCAAACGCTTTGGAAGATGTTCGTGAAAAAGCCATTGCTTACTACGATAATGTGAAGCCGTTCTTCGAGGTAATCCGCTACGAAAGCGACAAGCTAGAGTTGATGATTGACGACGAACAATGGCCAATGCCGAAATTCCGTGAAATGTTGTTTACGAGATAATTCACACTTTTTTCAATTTATTCATAAGAGAAACCCCGCCGGCGCGGGGTTTCTTTTTTGTTTTTGACTATATTGGGGGACGCTTAAACACTAGAGAATCGTTTCAAATGCAAAAACGCATCCTACGAACCTGGACCTTTGTACTCGCTTGTCTTCCTATAGCAATGGTAGCCCAAGACGCTGCCGTTGAGGAGGTTGAAATACAACCGCATAAGACAACAGTTAAGGCAGATGAATATTTTGAAGCCAAAGAATATACAGTCGCATTGGAGATATATTCTAAGGCACTTTCAAAGGAAAAATCAAGAGAAGAAAAGCAGCGAATCGCTTTCAACATCGCTGAATGTTATCGTTTCACGGGGCAATGTAAGCGAGCTGCGAGTTATTATCAGCGTGCTGAAAAAATGGGTTACGGACCTCTAGCATTGTTCAATTATGCGGAAATGCTACAGTGTCAAGGCGAGTATGAAGATGCTATAGTAGCTTACGAGGAGTATAAAAAGGCTGTTCCCGGCGATTTGCGAACAGACAAGGGTATTGAATCTTGTCAAAAGGCTGCTAATTGGTTGGTGCAAGGATCATTGTTTGCATTAGATAATGCCAAGGATTTAAACTCTAAAAAGTCAGATTATGCTATCTCTTATGCTGGTAAGAGAGGTAAAGAGGAATTGACCTTGATGATTTCATCTATGCGTGACGACGCTACTGGTCGTAAAGAGGATGGCTGGACAGGTCAGCGCTTCTCTGACATCTACATCATCGAAGGAGAACGCGCTAATAAAAAGAAAAAACGTGGGCAGGAAGCTAATGCCAATGATGATATAAAGTGGGGTGATATAGAGCCCATAAGTGAGGTCATAAATACCAAGGACCATGAAGGGGTAGTAACTTTTGATTCACGTGGAAAAACGATGTACTTCACCAAGTGTATGAAGGTTAAAAATGTCAAACTTGGTTGTGCCATATATACTACAAAACTGGTAGGTCAAGATTGGGCTAACCCTGAGCCTGTAATCATTGCCTTAGATAGCGGCGCATCTGTTGGCCATCCAGCATTGAGCCCGGACGATAATATTCTCTACTTCGCGGGAGAGATAAGTGGTGGTAAAGGTGGTAAGGATATATACATGACTACTTATGATCGTCGTGCCCGTCAATGGAATGCACCAACAAACTTAAATATCAACACAAGAGGTGATGAGCTATATCCTTATGCACATGGAGATGGGTATTTGTATTTCTCATCAAATGGACATGTTGGCATGGGTGGTTTTGACTGTTTCCGCGTGAAGTTGGATGATAATGGCATGCCCGTTGGTGATGTTGAAAATATGTTGAGCCCTGTGAATTCAGAGGCAGATGATATAGCAATACGATGGGTGCCAGGTAACACAACAGAAAAAGGATTTGTAGTGTCAAATCGAAAGGGTACACGTGGGGAACACGATATATGGCATGTGACAGAATGGTCGAAAGAATTTGAAGTATCTGGAACAGTCGTTAGCTCGAAGAATGGCAAAGCTCTAAATGATGTTACCATAGAGGTTAGTGACAAAGAGGGTAACAGTTTTACCATTACTACCGATGCCAATGGTCGTTTTGAAATTGAAAGAGGCAATCTTGGTGAGAATAAGAGCTACAAACTCAACCTCAGCAGAAAACGTTTCTTAACCGCTGTTGGAGATGTTAGTACTCAAGGATTGTTGTTAAGCGATTATTCACCCGTCAAGGAAGAACGTACCTATGTCAAGTCCTACAATTTGAAACTCGTGATGGACCCTATCGAAGTGCCTATCGTACTTCCAAATGTATTCTTCGATTTGGCGAAGTGGGACTTGCGCGAGGAAAGTAAAGTTGCCTTGGATACGGTGTACAACATCTTGCAACGTAACCCTACTATTACCATTGGACTTCGTTCACACACGGATTACCGTGATACTGACGAAAAGAACCAAACCCTCTCTCAAAAACGTGCCCAGAGCTGTGTGGATTACCTCATTGAGAAAGGAATTCCTACAGAGCGCTTGACTGCCGTAGGTATGGGTGAGAGTGAACCGTTTGAAATTCCTCAAAACTACGCAGGCTTAGGTGCGGATCTATTCGATGCCGGAAGCGTATTGACAGAATCATTCATCCGTCGTCAGGGTGCGGATGCACAAGAAGTGGCGAACCAAGTTAACCGTCGTACTGACTTCAAGGTGTTAAGTGATGATTATGTGCCAAGTGCCCCTGTTGCTTCTGAAGAGGGGGAAGCTGGTGCCACAACCAAACCTAAAAAAGAGGAACGACCTATCGGTCAAACGCTAACCTTAGGTCCGAAGGACCGTTCCCTGGGTAGAATTGCCATGGATAACGGGATGAACGTTGTAGAGTTGAAAAAACTCAATGGAGGTTTAAAAGGGGCTCGTCCTCTACCAGGAATGGTCATCAAGATTACCAAGAATGGAGATTATACTGATTTCGATGCTTCACATTACCAAGTACAACGCGGTGATAAGATCAACACAATCGCTAAGAAGAATGGTGTGAGCGCGAAGGATATCAAGCAATTGAATGATTTTAAAAACGACAACGACTTGATTGTAGGATCCTGGATTCAAATCAAGTAGTTGCCACTAGAATAAATGAAAGCGCGCACGGGTCTCCCGTGCGCGCTTTCTCTTTATTTTTGTAGCATGAGTACACCATCATCAGACCGTTATGCCGGTAGAGGCGTAAGCGCACAAAAAGAAGACGTTCATAACGCTATCAAAAACATTGATAAAGGATTGTTCCCCAAAGCCTTTTGTAAAATAGTGCCGGATTATTTGACCGGAGACGATAACTATTGTTTGGTCATGCATGCGGACGGTGCCGGAACAAAGAGTTCCCTTGCCTATATGTACTGGAAGGAGACAGGTGATGTAAGTGTGTGGAAGGGTATCGCTCAAGATGCACTCATCATGAATATCGACGATCTATTATGCGTCGGTGCTACTGAGAACATCATGCTCAGTTCGACCATCGGGCGGAACAAAGGTTTGATTACCCGCGAAGTACTAGCGGCCATTATCGGCGGTACGGAAGAGCTCATTGAGGAGTACGGAAAGTTTGGTGTGAATATTTTGAGCACGGGAGGTGAGACTGCGGACGTCGGAGATTTAGTGCGTACTATTATCGTGGACTCTACTGTGGTTGCGCGTATGAAACGCAGCGATGTGGTAGATAATGCCAACATCAAGCCCGGAAATGTCATTGTTGGCTTGGCCAGCTTTGGACAAGCGAATTATGAAAGTGAGTACAATGGCGGGATGGGATCCAATGGATTGACCAGTGCACGCCATGATGTTTTCGACAAGATTTTAGCGGCCAAGTATCCAGAGAGTTTTGATCCTGCTGTGCCACAAGAATTGGTGTATACAGGTTCAAAGCAATTGACCGAAGCTACTGATACTCCTTTGGATGCTGGAAAGTTGGTGCTTAGTCCTACGCGAACGTATGCACCAATCATTAAAGCAATTTTAGATAAGTATCGTCATCAGATTGATGGTATGGTACACTGTTCTGGTGGTGCGCAGACGAAAATTTTGCATTTCCTCAAAGAGGGACATGTTATTAAAGATAACTTGTTCCCAGTACCGCCGCTCTTTAAGATGATTCAAGAAGAGAGTGGCACGGCGTGGAAAGAAATGTATGAGGTCTTTAACATGGGCCATCGCATGGAATTGTATGTAGCACCGGAATTGGCAGAGGAGATCATAACTATCTCAGAATCATTTGGTGTTCCAGCGCAGGTCGTGGGCCGAGTGGAAGCTGGGGCTGGCAAGGAATTGACCATTAGTAGTGAATTCGGAACCTTTGAATACAGCAAATAATGCTCGATAAACTCAACGTCGTATTTCAGCGCTTTAATGAGGTCAATGATTTGATTATTCAGCCCGATATTATTTCGGACGGTAAGCGATATGTATTGCTGAATAGAGAATACAAGAACCTCAAGCCAATTGTCGAGGCACGCGAGCAGTTTATTGAGATGGAGAGCCGTATTGCAGAAGCGAAAGCGGTGCTTAAAGAAGAATCGGACCCAGATTTCAAAGAGATGGCGAAGATGGAACTCGAAGAGTTGGAGCCTGCCTTTGAAGCATTACTGGAGGATATAAAAGTGTTACTCATCCCGAAAGATCCTGAAGACGATAAAAACGCTTTGGTTGAGATTCGTCAAGGTGCAGGTGGTGATGAGGGAGCCATTTTTGCCGGGGATCTGTTTCGTATGTATCAACGTTATGTGGAACAGCGTGGCTGGTCCATGGACGTCATTACTGTAAACGAAGGGACTGCGGGAGGCTTTAAGGAAGTTGCTTTCGAAGTGGGCGGTGAAGGAGTGTACGGCATTTTGAAATACGAGAGTGGTGTGCATCGCGTGCAGCGCGTTCCTGCGACCGAAAGCCAAGGTCGTGTCCATACTTCAGCGGCATCCGTAGTGGTGTTGCCTGAGGCGGAAGATGTGGATGTGGATCTTGATATGAAAGATGTGAAGAAAGATACCTATCGTTCACAAGGTGCGGGGGGACAGCATGTAAATAAAACAGAAAGTGCCGTTCGTTTGACGCACTTGCCATCGGGTTTGGTGGTGGAGTGTCAAGATGGTCGTTCACAACATAAGAACTACGAACAAGCCTTGAAGGTATTGCGCTCTAGGTTATATGATCTGGAATTCAAGAAGAAGCAAGAAGAGCAGGCGGCTCAGCGTAAAACGATGGTCAGTACAGGAGACCGTTCGGCCAAGATTCGTACCTATAACTATCCGCAAGGGAGGGTAACCGATCATAGAATTGGGCTGACGACCTATAACCTTGGGGATGTGATGAATGGGGACATTCAGAAATTTATTGACGAACTTCACATGGCAGAAAACGCCGAGAAGTTAAAAGAGGGGAGTACCTATTGATATGGACAAGGCAGCATTGGTAGCACAGATAGAGAAGAAGCGCAGCGTACTTTGTGTAGGTCTGGATACGGACTTGAACAAAATACCGCCGCACTTGCTGAAGGAATCGGACCCTATTTTTGCCTTTAATAAAGCCATCATTGATGCTACAGCTGATTATGCAGTAGCGTACAAACCTAATATTGCGTTTTATGAAAGCTATGGCGTGAAGGGCTGGCAAAGCTTGGAGAAGACCATCAACTATTTGAATGAAACATACCCTGAGGTCTTTACTATTGCTGATGCGAAGCGCGGCGATATCGGCAATACGTCTAAGATGTATGCCGATGCATTTTTCAATGCCTTCGAATTTGATAGCGTGACGGTGGCTCCTTATATGGG
>Ga0255768_10002464_pt1 | contig 18640 bp, 20 predicted proteins | sample 071ome_33_FD_179983 | JGI IMG/M metagenome (GOLD analysis project Ga0255768, IMG submission 179983) | Coastal salt marsh microbial communities from the Groves Creek Marsh, Skidaway Island, Georgia - 071412AT metaG (version 2) | ecosystem: Environmental > Aquatic > Marine > Intertidal zone >...
ATTGTTTATTTAGACTTCCGATTTAGTAATGTATGCAATTTAAGATGTAGATATTGTGGACCTGAATTAAGCAGTAACTGGTTTAGTGATGCAGTTAAAAGTTCATACAACATAACACCTACAGAACAAGTGATACAAATTCGTAAGGATGTAGACGGGTTCATGGAAGAGTTTGAGCCTATGCTTGAGCATATAGAACAAATTTATTGGGCAGGTGGTGAGCCAATCATTATGGACGAACACTGGGCAATAATGAATAAACTTGTAGAAATGGGTAAAACAGATATTCGTATTTTTTACAATACGAATTTTACAAAGTTGACCTACAAAAAATATGATGTATTAGACTTATGGAAAAACTTTGAACACATCAGTATAGGAGCAAGTTTAGATGCAGAAGGATCCAGAGCGGAGTATCAACGAAAAGGAACAGATTGGACTGATATTGAAGCAAATATCAAAAGACTTAAACAAACTAGCCCTGACATTGACTTTTATGTCAGTGCTACTGTTAGTGCTTATAATGCTTGGCATATAACAGACTTTCATAGAAGTTGGGTAGAACAAGGATTTATACGCCCCGGGGATTGGTATGTTAATGTACTTTTGAATAATCCAAGATTTAGAATGAGTGTATTGCCAGAACATTTTAAACAAGAGATAAAAGCAAAATGGAATAAACATTTAAAATGGCTAGAGCCTCAAGATCATATAGGCAGAGCAACTGAAGGTTACAGAAGTGCTATTAAGTTTTTAGACGATGATCATACAAATTTATGGCAAGAATTTAAAGACTTTAATACAGAATTCGATAAACTTAGAGATGAAAAGTTTGCAGATGTATTTCCGGAGTTAGCAAAACTATGAGTTACTGCATATTACCATTTGTAAACCTAGAAGCCAGAACTGACGGTACAATATCTCCGTGTTGTATCATGCAAGATGCCGCTCCTGAAAGTTTAAGTAATGGTGATAAACTGAGTGATGTATGGCAAGGCAAATGGCTAACACAATACCGCAGAGACTTTCTAGCAGGCAAGAAACCTAAAGCATGTGATAACTGCTGGAAAGAAGAAGATGCAGGAATAGAAAGCAAACGACTAAGAGAACTTACATATTACGAAAACGAATTAGGATTAAAAAATTTAGTAGAGCCTACAGTAACACCTATAACATTAGATTTAAAATTAGGAAACATTTGTAATAGCAAATGCAGAATTTGCACAAGTTTTGCAAGTAGTCAATGGGGCAAAGAAGAAATTGCAATAGATCCTAATAATAAACATAGAGTATTGAAATTTAATCATTTAGGCAGTTGGCCTAAACGCAACGAAGACTTTTGGCTAGAGATAGATCGTTGGGCACCACACATTAAAAAACTAGAATTTTTTGGCGGAGAACCTTTACTAATAGATCGACATTATGAAATATTAGAGAGATGTGTAGAGTTAGGTGTAGCAAAAGATATAAGCATTAGTTATAATACTAACGGCAGTATATTTCCACAAGATAAAATTGAACTGTGGAAACAGTTCAAGAGTGTGCTAATATTTTTTAGTATAGATGATATAGAAAACAGGTTTAACTATATTAGACATCCTGGTAAATTTGATGAAGTAATTGAGAACATAAACAGGTTTACAGCCCTAGAAGGCAATTTCGAGTTTGGCATATTTCAAACAATAGGCATACTAAATATATGTACAATGAATGCTCTCACACAATTCTGTGAGAAACACTTACCTATGCGACTACATTACAACATGGTGTTTGAACCAAAGCATATGAGTGCTAAGTGTTTGCCTGCAGAAGTAAAACAAAGTATAACACAGATGTACAGTGGAGAGCAACCAGAATTTATAAAAAATACTTTGGAGTTTATGAACGGTGAACAGTATGATGATGAATACTTTAAACAGTTTGTATACACAACAAAGTTTGGAGATGAATATAGAAACGAAAGTTTTGCAGACACATTTCCTCAATTATACGAGTTAATAAAACATGAGTGGTAAAGATTACGGTAAAACATTTTGTCCATATCCGTGGATACATGTTATGACACAACCAACAGGAACAGTAAGTTGGTGCTGTGTTGCTCGTGATAATTTTAAAAACGATGACGGAACAATGGTTGACCTTAACAAGGGCGACAAAATAGAATCAGTGTGGAACAATGACCACATGAGAAAAATTCGTAAACAAATGTTAAACGAAGAAGTAGTACACGGTTGTAATCATTGCTATGACTTAGAAGATATGGGATTTCCAAGTTATAGAACAAATTACATTCGTGACTGGTTTGAGTACAGTGGCAAGGGTGAAGAAATAATAGAGCGTATCGAACGGAGTAAACTTAATGACTATCGTGTAGAAGAGCCACCCATGTACTTAGACTTTAGGCTTGGCAATATGTGTAATTTAAAGTGCAGAATGTGCCAGCCACAAAACAGTTCGCAAATTAATAAAGAGTATGTAAAAATAGAAGCCTCTGATCCTCAAGCAGGACAGTTTATAAAGGACAATTTTACATGGGGACAATTTGCGGAAAACATAACACCTTGGCAGGACGATCCAGAATTTTTACGACAAGTAGAAGAATGGTTACCGGGTGTTAATAAGTTATACTTCACTGGAGGGGAACCCACAATAATAGAACGAGTCTATTGGATTATGGAGAAGTGTGTTGAAATGGGAATTGCTAAGGATATTGAATTAGTATTTAACAGCAACATGACTAACATACAGGCTCGTTTTATTAACTTAGTAGAGCAATTTAAAAATGTATTAATGTGTATAAGTGTAGATGCTTATGGACATGAAAACGAATACATCAGAGGAGCAAGCCACTGGAGCCAAGTAGAAAAGAACTTGCGTAAATATTGTGCAAGTGATGTTATTGGTACAGTGCTGTTTAGCCCTGTTATACAAATATATAATATTCTAACCATAAACAAACTATTAGACTTTTGTGAGGAGTTAGAACTAGAGTATGGCAGAGAAGTGTTTGTAACATTTTTAATTTGCGACTATCCGACAAGTTTAGATTTTAGAAACTGCCCGGATAATGTAAGAGAAGTGGCCGCCGAAAGGTTAGAAGCATGGTTGTCTAGTAGTAAAGTATTAAGTAAAAGACAAGAAAATGTTCAATCCATAAATGCAACAATAAAAGCATTAAAAGAAAACCGTAAAGAAAATTGGCGCCAAGAGCTCATTACATTCCAAAAGTACACTGACTTGTTAGATAAAACAAGAGACGAGAGTATGCAACAAGCATTACCTGAACTTTGGAATTTGATGTATGACAATTAAACAAATAGCATTTTTTGGCGATAGTTACTGCTACGATTCAAGATTAAATCCAATGAGTATGCTTTATGAGAACCATCATTATGGTTCTCCTCTGAGAGGAAATCAAACACAAACTTACATAGACATGTTAAGTGAAAAATTAAATTTACCAGTTGTACATCATGGTATAAGTGGCCATGGCCCAAACTGGACTATGCACGAATTAATAACATGGCTTAAAAGAGGCGAGTATAACCCAAAAGAAACATTTTTTATTTTTTGCTGGAGCGATCCTGAAAGAGATTTATGGAATTGGGATATTCAAGATGAGAAAATAAAAGAAGAACACAGAGGGTTTGATGATAAAATACACCCAGGAGAATTCGTAGCAGTTGGCCCCGACGCACCTTGTATAGATGAATTTTTGTCTATCATGCCTGAAAGAGTGCAAGCCATAAAATTATGGTGGTTGTATTTACGAAATGAAAATCAATATTGGAGATACTGGGAACAAACTAAGTTAGCATTTAAACAATTAGTATATGAATATGACATACAGTATAAAAAAGAATTTTTTTGTTTTCCATGGACCAGTGATAGACCTAATGAAGTAGATTTTAGTTTTTATTACAACAATATAAAGTTTACAAACTTATATCATTTTGCACAGCACTTTGATGATTATGGTGTACAGGGTGTAGATGATTTACACTATAGAAATCATTTTAGTGATATTGGACATGTAGAGATGACATCTTTGCTTGAAGAAGAATATAGGAGAATTTGTGAGTAAACTGATTCTAGCAAATGGTTGTAGCCATACTGCTGGTAGTGAATGTACTACCAGTTGGGGTAACGAGATCTCAAAAAAACTAAATGGAAATCTAATGAATATATCTCAACCCGGAGGCAGTAATCATAGAATCATGCGTACCACAATCGAGTGGATTCAGGCTCGCACAGTTAAACCGGATCTAGTTTTAATAGGGTGGACCACCCACGAAAGATTTGAGATCACATGGAGAGGAAAACGCATAGATTATACATTAGATAAAAGATCAGACGATCCAGATATAGAAAGAATGTATAGATTTTTTGATTTGAATGTTGCTGATTGGGATATAGGTGTAGACAATACTATGCTTTATCAATATAATTTGCAACTGTTTTTAAAAGCATTTGATATTCCATATGTGTTCTGCAATATGTTTAACAGCATTCCAAAAGGATTAACATCACCTATATGGCAAGCAATTGATAAAAGCAGATATGTGGAGCCCTACAGTAGTTTCATAGAAAAATATAGAGAACTATATCCAGATATGTTTTCAGAAACAGTTCATGCAACAGAGCCATTTATACATGAATGCATTGCTAACGATATAATGAAGGAAATTGATTTTGAGTAATTTTTTAATTATAGACCATGTTTTTCCTAAACATGTTTTAGATAAGATTGATAGGTTTTATAAAACAGCACCGTTAAAATACAGCAATGATGAAGGGGGCGGTAGTAGTCGTAAATTTATTACATGTCCTATATCTTTAAAAGAGTTAATATCCGAATTTGAAGCAGATTTTTATATTGGCAAGCATATTAAAGATTTTAATAAAAATATTAATTTTAACCATTTAGAAAGATTTTATATAAATGTAATGAGATATGGTGACGAACATCAAGGCCATGAAGACATACCTTTTAGTGCATTAGGTGAAGATGAAGAACACATTGTAGCATTAGTCTATATAAATCCACACTGCAATGGAACAGCAGGAACATATATCAAAGACGAATACATAGAAGACAAGTATAATAGAATGGTTATTTTTAACGGGTACGATTGGCATCGTGCTGAGGTACCTCAAGATGATTTGATTAGACTATCGTTATATTGCAACTTTACCAATAGAAAAAATAAAAATACCAGTTTCAAATCAACAGCAAATTTAGACACTTATGCAATAAGTAAAATACTACATAATGTGTATGTAAGGAGTTAATGTGGCAGACAAAAATCAAAAACAACAAGATATAACAGAACATAACAACTGCGGTACACCAGAGTGCTGTGGTACATGTGATACAGCAGATAAGGGCGATGGCAATCGTGAAAAAGAAAGGGAAGGTGAGGATCTCACTCTTAGCAATGAAGAGGAAGAACTTCTCAAAAAGAAAATAGAAGAATTAAGAAAAAGAGATCCGTTTATTTACAGATAGAATTATGAGAATATTAGGAATCAGTTCAGGTTTTCATGATGCTGGAGTCACTGTGGTAGAAGATGGAGAAATCCTATTTGCAAGCCATAGTGAACGATACAGTAAAAATAAAAATGATCCATTTTTAAATCATGAAATAATTAATGAAGCATTGGAATTTGGCAAGCCTGATCAAATTGTACTACACGAAAAAGATTGGGCGAAGAAATTGCGTAATCTTTATGCTGGTAATTTTTCCGCACTGAAAGAAATTAATCAAGAGAAGTGGATTAAAAAGTTTTATCCACAACTAGCAGGCATACCAATTAAAAGTTATTGGCATCATGAAACACATGCCGCCGCAGGAGTTCTAACCAGCAATTTTGATACATGTGCTGTAATGGTTATAGATGCTATTGGTGAATTCGACACTGCCAGTATATGGCTTTGGCATAACGATAAACTTAGCAAAGTACACAGTGTTTGGTTTCCTAGTAGTTTAGGTTTATTCTACAGTGCTGTTACTCACAGTGTAGGATTAAAACCTATGGAAGATGAATACATATTAATGGGCATGGCCGCATACGGTGATCCTAATGTGTATAGAAAGTTAAGTAGGCAAATGGGTAAAGATTTCTTCAAACATGATTATGCATGGATTACAGCAAAAGATTCGATTAGCATGAAAAAGAATCTGCAACGAGGACTGCCAAAAGACATATACAAAGATTATGACGAGTTTGATATAGCGGCCGCGGCTCAAAATCAAATCGAAAAAAGAATTCTAGCATACGCAGAGTATGCACAACAAATTACTCAATGCACCAATTTAGTGTTCATGGGAGGTGTTGCCCTAAATTGTGTTGCTAACAGTAGGTTGTTTGAGGTTGGGTTCAATAATGTACACATTATGCCTAACCCTGGAGATTGCGGTAGCAGTTTAGGTGCGGCCGCATTAGAGTATTTTAATGCTACAGGCAAAAAAGTTAATTGGAACGGGCCTTACTTGGGCCACAACATAGAAGGTCCGTATCCTCACAAGAAAGCATTAAAGAGTTTAGCAAAGAACGAACTGTTTGGTATAGCAAATGGCAGAGCAGAGTTTGGACCGAGAGCATTAGGTAATAGAACATTATGTGCTGATCCTCGCGGCCCAGATGTTAAAGACAGAATGAATGTTATTAAAAAGCGACAGAAGTTTAGACCATTCGCACCAATGATACTTGAAGAGCATGTACACGAATATTTTGAAATGCCTAATGGTATTACTAATGCACCCTACATGCAATTTGTAGCCAAATGCAAGAAGCCAGACGAGTTTCCTGCTATCGTACATGCTGACGGAACCAGCAGAGTACAAACAGTTAATAAACAGCAACACCCTGACTTGCACAAGTTACTCACAGCATTCTATAAGAAAACAGGATGCCCTATGTTACTTAATACAAGTTTAAATATTAAAGGACAGCCTATTGTAAATGATGTTGCTGATGCTGAAGCCTTTGCTGAGCATTATGGTGTACCGGTACATACCAGCGACTAATTTATGTATGATATTTTTTATATAGGCGAAAACCAAAAACTTATTGACTTTGTGCCCTTTGCAAAGCAGGTAGATTCTGCTGACAATATTTCTAGCAATACAAAAATGTATTGGCTAATCGAATCTAATATAGAACTAACCGACTTTGATATTTTTAATTTTAAACCAGATCATTACGATCAAAAGTATGTACATCTATTTAAATGGGACACATCAAACTATGGCGGAGTAAGTTTACGACCTAGACAATATTTTGGTGATGGTATAAAGGAAGTAAACAAGGTTGTATGTAAAAAAACATTTGACACACTGCATACTAAAACACCAGGCAAATATTTTGACAACAATCCTTATGCTAGTCATGTATGGTGCGTAGACAAAGAATACAAACTTACAGATAATATTAATTGGGCTCCTAGTAATTTTGAACCCGACTTTATACACAGTTTTCATTTACGCGGACAATTAGAACACAAGTATCCTGCAGAAGAAGGTGGTATTAAACTGTTTCCTAAAGACTGGAAAACAGCAGATACTAAATATCACGGCTTTTTAGATGCTAGTGCAGAGTACCCTGTTATGTTTGTAAAAGACATTGAGGACTATTCAGCAAGAGATACATTCAAAGAAGATTATGTTTGGTTAGTAGACAGTGAACACAAAGTAAACATGGATACTTTCGACTGGGTGCCAAATCCATTTGAGCAAGAATACATTCACACATTTAGAATGCCCTATCAATTAACAGAAAAATATCCGCAAGAGATTGGTGGTATAAGACTTGTACCTAAAAAATGGCGTTCAGCAGAAATTAAAATACACCCTGACTGTCCTATAGAAGATGAAAACTATGATGTATTCTTAACCAACAAGCCTTTTACAGCAGAAACATTTGAGTTTTATGCAAAGCGATCTGATACCGATTGGTTTTGGGTAGTTGATCGAGAATACGACTTTAATGGTAAGTTATTGTATGTTCCTGCAGAACATGAGCGTGATTACATACATGTATTCAAGTGGGGATTAGAACACAGATACTTACCCGAAGTTACAGAACTGTGGGATGAAAGAGTTGCGGGTATATTTTTAGTACACAAAGATTTTGACTTTACCAAAAAGAAATTACACACAGATATAGTGCCTGTTAGATACGATATTTACTTTACAGATAGTATGACAGAGTATAACACTTTTGCAAGAAAAAGTCGTACAGATGCTTTTTGGTTAGTGGACGAGGAACATACCATTAGCGAAGTATTTAAATGGGTACCACCTTACAGCGAACAAAAGTATATCAATGTGTTTAAGTTACCTAAACAGTTAGAACACAAATACCCAAGAAGTATCACGAACACCAGTGATAACAGATGCGGTGGTATTAAACTAGTACCCAAAAACTATAACGAAGATGATATCAAATATCAAGGTTTACTAACGGAAATTGAACTAGTAGAATTTGAAAAGTTTGACAACGAAGAAGAGGGCAGAGCAAAAACCAAACACGATTGGTTCTGGGTAATAGAGCCTGATGTAGATGTACATGAGGATTTCAACTTTGATTTTATGCCTGATACTTGGGACGAAGGCAAAACACATGTATGGCAAAAACTAAATCCTATCACAGGTAGACAGTATGATTACGGTGGTGTAAGCCTATGTCCTAAAGTAGCACAAACAAAAGGACGGCCTAAATACATGCGAGAGCCTGCTTGTACACAAAAGGAATATCCAGTATATACATTGACCCCAGAAGATTATAAAGACGGCTTACAGGGCGTCTGTGTGCGTCTAGCACACCAATCTAATACAGATATGTACTGGGTAGTAGATGCATTTACACAGTTAGATGAGGATTTTGACTTCAGTTATTACCCCACACAATGGGATAAAAAGAATGTGCATGTATGGCAGAACGAAGATGGCGAATATGTAAATGTTAGATTATATCCCAAAAACACATTCATAGATAAAGAATACACAGACAAAGACATTGCTAATAACAGTTTTGAACACTTGAAATTAATAAATACTATAGCAAGCCGCAAGCCTAAATGGCCAGTTATCTACTTGCAAAGTTTAGAAAAGAAAGAGTTTACAAACGCGATAGAGGCACAAGAAACACCCTTTGTTTGGACTGTAGACCCGGATGTGAAAGTAGATCAGAAAGTGCTTGACGCAGGCTTTATGCCTGTAATTACAGATGTAAATAAAGTCCATGCATGGCAAAAATCTAATCCTAGATCAGGCAAAGTACATGCATATGGAGGACTTCGTTTATGGCCTACAGATGCAGATTACACAGACATTACAAGTTCTGCACTCAAACTCAATCGTATAAAAAATATACAGTATGTCAAGACACCCGGTTCAACAACAAATCCATTTGATATTGTTATGCTTAGTTACAAAGAAGATCTAAATCTTGTAGAGGATAACATTGCAAAAATTACTGACAAAGGATTTGCTGTAGAACATGTAAGAGGTGTAAAGGGCATATTTGAAGCACACAAAGAAGCCGCTAATAGAGTAAGCAGTAAGATGTTTTGGGTAGTTGATGCTGATGCTGATGTGTATGCCGATTTCAATTTTGATTATATACCGGATGTGTATGACGAAGAAGTTGTACATGTATGGTCAAGCATCAATCCGGTAAATGGATTAGAATATGGTTACGGAGGCGTTAAACTGTTTCCAACCGAAATGGTTAGAGAAGCAACTAGTTGGGGGATAGATTTTACTACTGGACTTAGTAGTAGATTCAAAGCCATGCAAGAGTTAAGTTGTACCACAAGATTTAACACAGATGCTTTTAGTACTTGGAGGAGTGCTTTTAGAGAATGTGTTAAGTTAACTCTCAATGAGGACGAAGAGAGTAAAGTGAGACTTGATGCATGGTTGAACACTGAGGGGGATGCCGACTTTGCAGAGGAGGCACAAAGAGGAGCACTAGAGGGGAATCAATTTGCACTTAAGAATAAGAGCAATCTAGTAGAACTCGATCGTATTAACGATTATAAATGGTTAGAAGAACAATGGAATCAATCAAGTTAAACAGTTGGGCAGAAGTATCCGACTATGTAGAAAACGGAATGCTACAGGTACCTAACTGGATGTTTGAGCATGTGGTGCAACATACCAGTTACTATCCTGCACATGCATTTAGTAAAGGACAATTAGCCAGTAAAAGTTGGTTGCTATTTGAACTATATCACATCTACCCGGAACCTAAAAAACCAGTCATAGGTATTTTAGGCTCTTGGATTGGTAGTTTGAATCCATTTTTACAAAAACACTTTGGTCCTAGCAGAGTTTATGGAATAGATTTAGATGCTGAAGCAATAGAAAAAAGTGAAAAACTAAATCAACAATATGTACAAGATGAATGGAAGTACAAGGGTGTTGTTGCTGATGTTGCTATGTTAGACTGTAGCAACATGCAATTCGAAACTGGAGGAGAACTCATAACAGTTAAACCGAATTGGATTATTAATACAAGTTGTGAACACATGGATACAGGTTGGTTTGACACAGTAGACAAAGATCAACTTATAATTATGCAAACAAATAATTCAGAAGAGTTTGACGGACACATAAATCCATGTTATACTATTGAAGAGATGCAGGCTAAGTATCCTCTCAGTCATACACACTTTATTGGTGAAATGGTTACACCTGCTTACACTCGATATATGCAGATAGGATATAAATGAAGGTAATAAATTTTTACGGTGGCCCAAATAGTGGTAAAAGCACTAAAGCCGCAGGTCTATATTACAAAATGAATATGGCAGGATTTAGTGTTGAACTTAACAACGAGTTTGCCAAAGAATGTGTATGGGAAGATAATGTTCCTATGCTTAAAGATCAACTGTATATGTTAGCACATCAACACCGTAAAATTTTACGACTTGTAGGCAAAGTCGATTATGTTATAACAGACTCACCTGTTTTGCTAAGTAGTATCTACAGAGAATTATATGACGGGCCTTTATACAGCGACTTAATAGATAAGTTAGCATTAGAATGCTATAATATGTATGACAATATAAACTTTATGTTGGATAGGCCTAAACAATTTAATCAAACAGGCCGAGCACAAAATTTAGAACAAAGTATAGACATAGACAATGCAATACTAGACCAATTTAAAAAATTAAATATTCCGTTCTTTTATCTTAAAGAACTAGAAGATAAAGCAGTAGATGTAGCATTTCAATATGTACAAGACAGACAGAGACGAGGTAAATAATGTTACTAAACATATTAGAGCGTCTTGGTAGGAAAAGAATTATTATGGATCGATTAGACAACGAGCCATACCTAACAAGATACTATTTGTTTTTAAAAGAAAGAAAATGGTTCCCATTTAACATTTTCTTACACAACTTTCACAAAGGAGACCCGGATGATTTACATGATCACCCTTGGCCTTATTGCACTATTATCCTTAAAGGTGGCTATTGGGAGCACCTCAAGACTGGCGAGCGAAAATGGCGGGCCGCTGGTACGATTCGCTTTGCAGGCAGTCGTAGCCTACACCGCATTGAGTTGGAGCCTGGCGTTGATACTTGGACTCTTTTTATTCCAGGCCCCCAATTAAGGGAATGGGGATTTGTAGATAATGGTGAATGGAAACAACACGAACAATATCTAGCAGAGAGATATAAGGGATAGTATGATTAAATTTGATATGTTATACGACCAAGCACCAGAATATTTTAACTTTATGAAAGATACATTTTCTCTTTGCAAAGATAAAACTGTTTTAGAACTAGGTGCATTTGAAGGACGATTCAGCAATCTTATCCTACAAAATACTCCGACAAGTTTAACAGTGGTAGAACCAAACGATACAAACCCTGGATATAATACTGAACTTAGAGAACTAGTCGACTTTCATGCTTGTACACTAAACGATTATTACAATCACACAAAAAAGAAAGTAGATGTAGTTATTGCATGTGGTTTGTTTTATCACTTGCATAGTCCACTACATGCATTAGAGCTAATACTTAATCACAGTGATCCAGACATAATTATAATGGACTCACCTGAGATAAATGATTTGTTGAACATGTCCTTAGGAGCAACCGATACCCCACTTGCTTTTAAATATAGAAAAGAAGAAGTGTTACAGCCGGGAGGATCACAACCCGATAACGGCATCACAAAACCTATTAGTATAAGTGTTAGTAACCCATATGCTACTATAAAACTTTTATTGAAAGAACATTTTGGTTACTCGGAAGAGTGTGTATTTTTACCTACACTTGGATTTGACTTGCCCGTATCTAAAGAAAGATCTCTATTGTCTATATTTAGAAAAGGGATATGGTTGTCAGATTAAAAATTAAGTATAAATCCTAATTCGTAACTGTTAATTGACTCTGTATTGGCACTTGCTCTTAGATAGACTGGGCCATAACTATGCACAAAGTCAACAGAACCAACAGTTAAACGATCCTTAAATTCATATTTTAACACATCAGCAAAGTTAATATCTGTGGTGCTGATGCTTTGATAATGATCCAATCCAACACCAAAAGCAGTTGTACCAAACTTACTCTGTGTAACATACTTGGCGTCTGCAAACACAGTCATATCTAGCATAGTGAAACTGTTTACCTTGACATTAACTGCAGAATCACGCTCTGTGAAGCTCTGTACCGTCGTGTAAGCAAAGCCTGCACCAAGAGTGTACACAAAGTTATCCTTTGCAAAAGCAAACTCTGTGAAGGTGTTTATGCTGTTATAATCAACATCAGCAGTACCTGTGCCGTACCAAATAGTGTCGTTAAATGCTTCTAGGGTGTTGTCTACATAGTAAACACCAGTATGTAGATTGTCGTGATCGAAGTCAAAACCAACTACACCACCGGTGCTAGTGCCGTCTAATTGTGCAATAAAGAAGCCGTATTCGTCGTTTATATCACCACTATAGCCAAGTATACTAGAACCTTCTGTGTAGTTATACATTATATTAGACCCTCTAGTAGCGTCTCTAACGCCGTCTAACAGCATCTTTGAACTAAACACGGTCTTTGCATACCCCTGCGGTTTAGTGGTTATATCGTTCATCATTTGTACAAACGGCGGGTCTAATACTTGAAAGAATGTAGATGTATTACTAGTAGAACCAGTATCGTTAGTATAGCCTATAAAGTCATATTGATATACTCCATCTATTTCAACAGGGTAAAGTCTACAGCCACCGCAGTTACCAGCAGTAGGCCAATCGTTATATACATCAAATTGACCATTGTTATTTACAAGTGCATAGGTACCGTTAACACTGTCGACAATATCTAAATCACCGTCATGATCAAAGTCTAAAATATGTAGTTCACCTTCACCCTGCCAGTACCCGTTTGCATTACCATCTACAAATCTAGCATGGTCGGGACTAACAGAACTAGTTACATCTGAGAATGTTTCGTTACCGTTGTTCTGGAAAAATTGTACCACACGACCTTTGTAATAAGGATCATGCTGAGTAGATGCTAACACAATATCAAGTAAGCCATCACCATTAAAGTCTATTACTTCTATATCATTAGCATTACCATTTGCACCAAAGTAGTTACTAGGCAATTCACTCCACCTATCTCTCCAATCATTGTTACCGTTGTTCCAGAATACAGCACCTGCACTGTTTTCGTATGTCTCTGCAAAGCCGTATGCTTGAGCACTGCTAGGATTGAACCAACCTACAGCAACATCACCAGAACCGTCATTGTTAAAATCACCGATAGCGGCTGTGGTGTTCCACAGTTTTTGTCCTGCTTCTAATCCTACAGATACCGGGTCACCCCAAGTAGGAAAGTTCCAATTGGTAGTAAATCCACCAGTACCATCATTAATAAGTACACCTAATCCTTTCCAACCCATATTACCTGCTGTCATATAATGACCAACAATATCTAAGTCGCCATCACCGTCAATATCACCAGCATAGTTATCGTGAGTATATGAACCGGTCCAGCCTTCTTCTACATCGCGGACTTCCATCATCCAACTTGGTAATTTATCATTTTGTTTAGATAATTTGCCATCATCACTTAAAAAGTAGTTACCAGTAATAAAGAAATCATCTATACCATCACCATTAAAGTCAGCAACAATAGATCGTTGAATAGCAGTAGTGAATCCACATTCGTGATTAGGATCTGTTTTAACATCTAAGTCACCGTAGTTAATACAGGTAGAACCTGTAAACAAATCGGGTGAATAAACAAAGTGTCCGTTACCATCATTAATAAATGCATGTAAAAATGCTTGAGGTCTATCAGCACGGTCACCTTGCCAAAAATCTTCTACAAAAAAGTCTTCGTGGCCATCACCATTAAGATCTGCTCTGTGTATTTTACCTTCGTAAGTCCAAGGACCAGCATCAGCAGTTTCGCTTGAGTTTCTACTTGATCCGTCGTGTGTACCGTTAATCAAGATTTCAAAAAAGCCGTAGTCAGCAATTTTGTATTTGTCAGTTCTAGTAAATTGACTTTCGTTTTTATAGGTACCACTACGATAAGTTACATCAGTGTCACCGTGGATAAGACTGTAATTGTAAGTAACAGGTTCTATTGTTTGATATGGTTGCGTTGGTGCAGTTGAGCCGCCGCTACTAGGAGGAGTTGCAGGAGCACTAACACCTGCACTGCCACCACCACTAGCACAACCAACAATGGCTAATACTAAACCTAAACTAAGAATTTTCTTCAACATGCTTACACCTACCTCTAAAAGTAAAACCAGGGCAACTACACTTACCATCTTCTATAGTGTATGTTTTGCCCCCTGAACCTTGAACCACAATAACATCTTTGCTAAACTCTTCAGGTCGTTCGCCTATTTTAGTAAACTTCCTATGAGCCTTGTTGAATAGTTTAATTGGATTCTTAAAAACAGTGTCATTGTGCTGAACAAGTTGTCCAGCACTGTTGACATGATATATTCCATTCTTGACTGGGTACTTGCCCCAGTCAGTTGTTTCTTGAAGTATCTCAATCATTATTGGATAATACCGTTAGCCAAATCATATTGGATAGCAATACTGTCATACAATCTGTAGTACTCAGCATCGCTGTTTGGTCTATGCTCAGTAGCATAAAGATCAGCATCAACAAAGTTCCAATTAATAGAACCATCTTCGTTGATGTTCTCTGGTGAACTTACAGCATTGTTAAATGCTCTAGCAAACTCTGGTCTGTACTCAGCAGTCCTGTAGTTTACACTCTTAGCAAAGAACCCTAACTTCTCAAGTTGCAATACCAAAGTATTCATACCTGGAAACTTACCAGTATCTTCATACTCACCTAAAGTGATTTGCATTGGGTCATCAATGATGTAGAACTCATCATCTGCTGGAACAAAATCTAATTTAGACACAAACTCTTCGACAAGTTTTTTGCCTTTTTCAAATGCTTCAGCATCTCTGGTTCTGTATTGGAAGTCATGGATTTCATGACCTTTCTTTAAGCCTGTTGGCTCTTTTTGCATACCTAAAATTCTAATATTTAACATAAAAACTCCTACCTTTTTATTTAATTTATACAACTATTATAGCAAATATTCCGGATTTGTCAACCGAAATTGCCAGAAAAAGTGGATTTATTTATGGGTGTAAGTGCTTGATTTTAAACTAATCTTCGAAATATTTGCTTAAAATGTCACCAGATTCTTGGGTAATTTGCTCGTATAAGTGGTCAACATCAATGCAGATCTCTATTAATTCCACATGACCTTTAACATCATGCTTCTTTAGAAAATCCTTAATGTCTTCCATTGAGAATGATTCTTTGATATTTTCAGTATTAAAGGCGACAGTTTCGCCGCCTTTAAATGTTACTTGGATTTGATCTATTAATTGCTTTGGAATCTCTGTTGGCAAGATTTGGGAGAGTATATTACTTTGTGCCTTGCGGCTCTCCATACTTGTGCTTTTACCCAGAAGAATTATCCGGGTTTCGAATGAGGCCATACCTCTCCCTTATAATAGTAAGTTACGACTTTTTAGGTCTGCCTGGACCTTTCTTTGGTCTAAGATCAGGATTTAATGCAAAGGCTTCTTCTCTTTTAGATTCTGCTTCTGCTAACATGCTCTTAGCATCTTGTTCCAAAAGATCTGCTTGGAATAAAATGTTTTGAGCAACTGACTCCGGATCCGAACCATTATCAGTTGTAGCAGTGGTATTCACGGCTTCGCTTGGTAATGGAGAAGTATCAACACTAACTGGATCTACTTCAGTCTTCAATGGAGGATTTGTCTTCTCATTGATCTTTCTAATTTCAGCATTTACATCTTTAAGTGGTACTGACTGATTAGGTACTGGAGTAAGATAAACTAGATCTACTTTTACTTTATCAATCTTTTTACTATAATGCAATGAAGTTAACATGTTAGAACCATCTGGAAACTGTCTGCGATTTAATACATCGCTGACATCATTTGCTTCTTGTGCTTCTGCACTTTGTACTACATTCATTAATGCATCATGCTGACTATCGTCTAAGTTGTTTGAGTAAACAACTAAACAATTATCTGGTTCGTTTGGTACTTCTCTAAAAAGTACAACTACAGGCTTCTCGCCTACTTTACCTAAGTGTTTTAACATTAGTTCTCCTCACTTGGAGCATCGGCTTCTCCACCTTCTGCACCTTCTGCTTCTGCTTCTGCTTCTTGTGCGGCTTGCTGTTGAGCCTGCACATATGACAAGAAGTTATTTAACTTATCATATAATGCGCCAACTTGCGAAAGTTCGTTGCCTCTGAATGCGCCTCTTTGTGATGCTAAGTCAACAATTTGTGCTAGTGTAGCAAGTTCTTGCAATCCCAAACTTTGAGGTTGCTGACCGTCTTGTTGTGCTTCTGCATCTTCGTTTACAAATTCTGTTGTCTGTTCTGTGTCTGCCACGGTAAACTCCTAATTAATATACATGTATTTAACAGATGCTTTAATAGCCGTCTACTAAAATTGGTTCGCTTTTTGCACTAAAGATCTAATATTAGCCATATCTTGTGCATCAAGAAAGTAAAATATTACTGACCCTACAATGCCGTTCTTAAACCATAAGTCCATTGCATTAACTTCTAAAAAGTCTAATACACCGTCCTGCAATGTATCGGGTACTGTAACCCTGTTACGCAACATTTGAACTACTTCTGGTGTCCCAGTGAGCAGTTTCATTTCACCTTCACTTAATTGTTTTATCATTATAATTATCCTACTAGTTTAGATTCTTTTCTTGAGTAAGGTACAGTTATACCAAAAGGTGCAACTGGAGGTTCGCCATAACCACCACCGTGTACAATAAACAGTGTATCACAGTAGGATTCATCTCCCCAACTGTCCCAAGGATAACCATCTGTGAACATCACAAATTTCTTAGGCTGGATGCCGTTTTCTTTCATGTAATTAAAACAACAATCAAAATCAGTACCGCCGCCACCAGCAAGTTCGTAGTTCATAAACTCGTCTATGTTGCTCTGATCAAAAGTCTGTGGATTGTGTACAGCAGTATCAAAACAGAACAAGTGAATTCGGAAATCAGTATACTGATCCATAATACCTTTTACTTCACTGAGGAAGTCTAGTGCCATGTCATCATAAATACTGCCACTCATATCAAGTGCAAGTGCTATATCAATTGTAGTTTCACGATCCATACCGGGTAAATAGTAACCCTCATCAGCACCTTTACGACTTGGAGTCATCCAGTTGTAATCACTTCTGATAACACTTTGAATCTGCATTGCAAGAAGTTGTCTCCAATCTAATTGAGGGTTAAGCAGTTTATCAAGCATTTTGCGAACACCACCTGGCAAGTTACCAGCACCAGCCGCCTTAGCAGACTGCATTGTAGCATTTTGAAATTCTTGTTTGATCTGCTCTTTCTCTTCGTCAGTATATTTAATAGGACCATCAGTACCATCATTGTTGCCTTCACCTGGCTGGTCCATGCCATCAGCACCTTCGTCATCGCCATCTTCGCGATCTAAGTGTACATCAAAAGTATCAACATACTGAATACGACCTTGTTCTTCCATTTCTTTAAACAGTTCATCGTAAATCTCTTCTGAAACTTTGCTACGATATTTCCAATCAAAACAAATATCAACAAGTCTAATCTGTTCACCAATGTTAGCATCAATCAAATCTGCATTGATCACATAGTCGTTAGCAATGTTCCAAAGCATAGGGTTACGATCACCTCTACGATTAACATCAAAGTGATCATAAACGCAATGAAGAATTTCATGACCGAACCCAAACACTCGTTCTTTCTCATTCATTGCGGCAACGAAATGTTTGTTATAATAAAAATACTTGCCGTCAGTAGCAAGTGTAGGACACCATTTTGTAGCATCCTTAAGAATAAGTCTGGTAGCAAGATTACCAAAGAAGGGAGCATCTACTAGCATATCAACCCTTGCTTTGATAAGCATATCTTCTACTTCAGCATCTGATTTGTTTGTTTCTGGGATTTCAACTCGTGTTTTTTGTACACGATCTTTGGGTGTTTCTTGCTTAGTTTTTGCTTCAACTGCTGACATATATTACTCCAAATTCCTAACTAATATGTATATTATAGCATCTTTTATGACTGTGTCAA
>Ga0255768_10002473_pt1 | contig 18582 bp, 53 predicted proteins | sample 071ome_33_FD_179983 | JGI IMG/M metagenome (GOLD analysis project Ga0255768, IMG submission 179983) | Coastal salt marsh microbial communities from the Groves Creek Marsh, Skidaway Island, Georgia - 071412AT metaG (version 2) | ecosystem: Environmental > Aquatic > Marine > Intertidal zone >...
ATGCGAGCGAGTTGGCGTGAGGTAGTAGTGTTAGGCATAAATGCTCCAAAGGAGGGGTTAAACAGATTGAGACTTTGTGTCTCTTTCATATATATAATGTATCATATTCTGATACGGTTGTCAAGTAAAAAGTGAAATAAAGTTTATTTATTCTCGGACATTATTTGTCCGACTTGGTTCGGGGCCATCCGACCTTGTGACCGTGGAACTCGATACAGGCCAGTACTTGCTCTGCTTGGTATGATGTCCAAACATCCCCATTGGCACGGGCTCGTTTGATGACAAGGGGCATGGTCTTTGCAAGGATACCCAAGCGTGCCCATGAATACTCACCCTTTCGGATGGCCGCCTCATGAGCCTGTAGCAGAGGGCGTCGTATGTGGTTCGGGACATTGCGAAGCAAGGGGTTAAAGGTCTCACGACCTGTTGTGATGTTCTCGGTATCGGCAAGGATGTTGATGTTAAGCTTAAAAGACATAGGTTGAACCTCGATTATTTGGAAGGGAAGAAGATAAAGGAAAGAAGGAATAGGCCGAAAGCCCAGTTTGAAAGTAGGATAATGGCTAGCATGTGTACCACCAACAGCTAGCATCACCGTGCATATCGGCCATGGTGACAGCGTTGCGAGCACGAAGGATGATGGCCTCGACAATCTCGTCATGCTCGGCCTTCTCAGCCAGTCGCTCGTTGTTGACGATGTAGCGGGCAATGTTGACAAGCTCCTCGTCAAACATGGCGTTCTGGGTATGCGTAATACGAACGGCCTGTTTAAACCAGCGTACAACGGCCTCGTCGCATGCTTTGAACATCAAGCGAAGAACTCGACGGTTGCGGGATCCTTCTTCAATGTTCTGAACGGCTTGTAATAACAGCCCACCGGCACGGTCGACTGGGGTTAGATTAGCGAAGATCAAGGCCTCGCGGGCATCGTAAGGACACATAGTGTAACCTCGTTGGATAAGTCGGAAGCGACATTGCCTCCTGACATATATAATATATCCCATTCCCATGGCGCTGTCAACAAAAACGAGCAAAAAAGTGAAAGTTTTTTAGCCCCTCTGTGACTGGATCTCCTGGTGGTGTCCCTGAAAGTGGAGCTTCTACCGAGCTTATTCAGTGCAAGTTTTTTTAAACTTTTTTCCTTGTCCCTTATTTATGTAAAGTCTCGCTGCCTAACTTGCTTAACTTTTACGATATGGTAGGTTAAAGGTCACTTTTCGCTGAATAATGTTTATCTCTCCCTAGGGAGACCCTTTATTTATGTACAGTTATCGCACATTTTGTGCTTACTTTTCCAAATATGGTAGGTTGAAAGCCAATTATCGTTAAATCTTTTAATAATTGAGGTTCTTCTTGCCATTTTTGGGGGGCCTCGGCTCCATTGGAGCGTTTCCAAAGATCCCGTGTTTATGGGGGTTTTATTGGGGGTGCTCCTAGGGGCTGATCGATTTGTCCTAGGGGTCATAGCTGTTGATCCTGTTTCGATGTTTCATTGCTTTGTTTTGAGCCTCTTCGCATGCGAGCAATATGCGTAGCTTGCGTTCCATGTGTGCAATCATGCGTTCCGTATATGTCATGCGTGTGTACCTCGTGTGTTTCGTGTGTGTTCCGTGTATACGGGAATGTTTCAAAAAGTTTCGTTACATCGGGCGTTTCGTGTGTTACTGTGCTAGTTATGTATGTGTGCTCTATACATGCGCTATACAGGCTCAGAATGCGCCTATTACATACATACAAGCAGACACTAGCGCAGACCCCATAGAACCCTAAAACCTACCGATTATCATAGCATACTGCGCTTTAAAGGGCATGTGTTACACACACCTTGGATAATGCTCGTATAACGCTCATTGTGTGACATATGTGCGGTCGGGGGTAGGGTACTAGGGGGGTAGTAGAGTAGAGGGGATGGGCTTAGAGATCCCGAACCAGATGGTGAAAACCCTCGTGGTATTCCTCTGCTGAGATGACCTTTACACCGGCTTCTCTCTTAATCTTTGATACATGCTGAGAGGTAGTAGCAGAGATAAAGTGACCACCTGTTGCAGTGTAGTCAATAACAAAGCATCGACCGGCCATGTTGAACCCAATGGTTACGCCATACGAATATATGCGCTTTCCATCTGTGTATAGGTTACTTGCCTTTGCTTCTCTTTCCATTGTGAATGCTCTAATAACTTGTTCGTTTCTCATGTGATTATCCTTATTCAGTTTTTATTTATTTGTGGTCTCGGAGGTTACTTGATGATTTGTGCATTGTTGACAAAGTCGCACATCTGTTGATCAATCTCTTGGACTTGCTCGATCTCGTGTGGCGCAAGAAAGAGAAAGGGTCGTCGGGCGTCCCATACTGCGGAGCGTCGTTCGTAAGAGTATCGGCAGATGTTAGCTCGAAGGGTTGCGAGTGCGATAATGGTTGCGTTGAAATCTTCATGGGTTACTAAGTTCATCTGATCTCCTATGTCTCGATGATGTATATAATGTATCTCGTTTGGTTTGATTTGTCAAGTAAAAAGTTGAAAAAAGTTTGTGGTCTCGATGGTTACTCGTAAACATAGAGGGTTGTCATATTCCAGTTCTCAATGTAGCAGTCAATCTCAGTCATGCCGTCCATGACATAGTAGACATCGCCTTTGTGGATGTTGCACTTTACAAGTGCGAGCTTGGCGACGCCTTCCATGTGGTGATTGTAGCAATAGTTCTGGGCTTCTTTCAGGTCTGTGAATAACTGGAATACACGGGTCATTTGATCTCCTATTGGAAGGCCGACAGAGCGGCCAAAGCGATGAGGGTTGCGGTTGAGCCTGTAAGCAAGGCGAATGCTAGCATTTCAATAAACATGCTGTCTCCGTTGTTGTGGCGGTATTGCCGTTTGATGTAAGTAATGTATCCCGTTCAGTTTGATTTGTCAAGTAAAAAGTTGAAAAAAGTTTAGCCTTTCACAATCTTGAGGTGTCGTCGGGAATGTTGGCAAGGAAAGTCTCTGTAAGAGGGGTTCGGATGCGAAGGCAGTTCCCATTTGACTGTGTGTTCACCGGTGCGCTCAGAGATTTCGATGACAGTTCCTCGGATTGCGTATCGCTTGATGACCCAGTTGTCATCGATGTTGTCGCCATATGCGCTTAGGGTTACTGCGGTTCCTATGGGGATTGATTTGGCCATGTGGCCTCCAAGTGTTCTAGAAGCTTCATTGCCTCTTGATGTTTATAATGTATCACGGTTGGTTTGATTTGTCAAGAAAAAAGTTTAACTTTTTTTATTGTCTCGATCAATACAGGCTTGTTCGAACTTGTCGATCTCGTTTGGAGAGGTTCCGAGCAGAGCGGCAATGAAGATGCCCGCTATGTTCAGGGTTCCTAGGATGATTGCCCATGAAAGGACAGTGATAAGGGCTGCAAAGCCAAGTTGAATAAACATAAGTAAAACCTCGATTATGCGAAAGTGCAGAGTAAGAAGGGAAGGCCGCAATAGACAAGCGCAAGGCAGAAGGCTCGAACATGCCATTTGAAAGGTATAACCTCGCATATGAACATCCATGCGATCAAGCCAAGGCCGTAATAAGTGAGAAGGTTGCTGATTGTGACTGTAATCATGTGCTCTCCTTATTGCGCAATCATGACTTCGTTGCGAGCGTGAGACACGGCCATTTCGGTTCCGTCTGGCCATCGGATCATGTAGCCCTCTTTCGGGATCCACATTGTGTAGCCGACAAGAGTGCCGATCATACCGAGATAAGGTGCGTTGCTTTCGAGCGAAGCCCCGTGACGAGTGAGTGTAACAGGGGTTCCGATGCAGAGTGTTGAGCGAGCCATTTGGCCTCCGAGTAAGCAAGAGAGCGACATTGCCTCTTGATGTTAGTAATGTATCCCGTTCCCAATGATTTGTCAAGAAAAAAAACAAACTTTTTTTGTTTGCCCCTGTGGGCCGAGAACAAATGAAGATGCGGCTACTCTGACGCTGTCTTTATTTATGGTAAGTTCTCGACCCTTAGTTGCTCGAAACAAGGCAAACCATAGGTTCAAATTGGATTATCGGTAAATCCTATTCGTTACAATGATGTTTGTTCGGGCTCTACCTCTGATTTGTGTAGTTTCCATGTGCTTTATTTCAAACACAAGCGTTTCGCCAAAGTGCTCATCGGTATCGGGGTGAGCCTCCGATGCATACATGAACGCTCTCTCTCCGAGCAGATCGACATGGTAGCCGTTATCGGCTCTCTCGATGACCGTGCCATAGGTTTGGCCACCTCGCTTCCATACCTCACGAAGAACCGTGCGCCACTGGTCGTTTGTGATCCAACGGCCCCTTGTGTCATAGGTTTGAAGGGCCTTCTTAAACTGGCGGTCAGTGAGATACTGACGATTGTATTGATTGTTATTGGGTTTTCGCATATTCTATTCTCCTGTTTTGAAACCAATGGTTGCCTTCTTATCGACCTTGCCTTGAACAGCCTCCGATTGTTGCTGTTCGAGTGCGGCCAATGCGACCATCTGAGCTTGCGGTTGCAGACCCTTGATGAGTATGGACTGGAGAAGGTCGGCCAGTCCTTGATTGTCTAGTTTGAGTTCGATTTTGATTGTGTTCACGACGCCTCCTTAGCGTTTGAGTGAGTAGGCAAGCGTATACAACGCCCACCATAGCGATGTTTAATAGTATCCTCATGGACACCCCCTAGGGGGGTGGTAGGGTAGATCCCCTACTCACCCGATTGATAGGGCCTAGTTAGACCCTGCGGTTAGAACAGACACGATGTGCTGTTGAACAGAAACCGTGTTCCCATCGGCATCGGTAGCCTTGACATCGTGAAAGTGGACGATGTTGGTTTGGGCTTGTTCGCCCTCACCCATTGCCGACCAGAGCAGCATACCGACCTCTGAAGGGATGCGGACAAAGTAGTTAGCGAGGTTCTGAAGCTGAGCAGTGTTCAGTTCAGCATTGAGCACCTTTGATTGCTTGATCTTCTCGACCATTGCGGTATGCTCGTTGATAACCCAGCCGTTGGTATCGTCCACACGGCCATCGTTCAAGAGTTGCTCGACTGTAAGCTCATTCTTGTACTCTCTGAGGTAGTCGTTGAAAGCAATAGCGGCCTCCATACCGACGAAACCTTGAGCCAAGTGGTAGATGACAGGTGACTGTTCGTACTTGACACCGGCAGCATCGAGAGTTTGAGACAATCGTTCCCAAGAGCGTCGAGAAGGATATACCTTGTTTGGCTCGAAATCATCGTTGTGTTCGAGGTGTTGATGGTTTGAGTTGATGAAATCAAAGATAGGCTTCACCACACGGTCACCAGCCCAAGCAAGCCAGTCCTCGACGGTAGGCTCGACATCGAACACGGTGTAACGGTCGAGTTCTGCGGGATCCATTTCACCCACTTGGTACTGAGCACCGTGCTGACCGCCATTGACGGCTGCAAAGATAAGGGTGTCAGGATGCAAGGTGTGACCCGCAATCTTACGGCTGTCGCAAAGTTCGAAGATACCTTGGCGAACCTCCATTGTCGCACGATCTACCTCGTCGAGGAATAGAACCACGGCTTCATTGCAAGCCTGAGCAAGCCAGTCTGGAGCGCAGAACTTGGTAATCTTCTGGCCTTTGATAGTGGTATCGTCGAGATCAGGCAGACCAAGCAGGTCACCTTCAGTCATCTGTGAAGCACGACGCTCGACAACAGGTAGTCCCTGTTCTTTGGCGTACTGATAGACGACTGTGGATTTACCGATACCATGACGACCTCGGATGAGAACTGGGTAGCGAGCATCGGTAATGTGGGTTACAACTGAAAGGAAGGTTTTAAAGTCAATAGACATAGTGTTTGCTCCAAAGTGGATTGTTGTGTTGTGTTTATAATGTAACTAGTTTTGAATAAGTTGTCAAGTAAAAAGTGAAATAAAGTTTAAAGTTTCGATTGAGCCTTAATAAGGTGGTCGTTGTAGTTTCAAAGCGTCTCCGTTGTGTGTGGTTGTTTCGTTGATGTAGATAATGTATCCCGTTCCCAATGATTTGTCAAGAAAAAAAATAAACTTTTTTTTATCCTCGGCCCACACGGGAAAGTTGCCATTTATTCAATGGCAATAACCCGCTCGTTCGTCTGAAAGTACGACCGTTCCTTGCAATCCGGTGTGGTGAGCCACATCCGCTGCGACCGTGACGGGATCGGCTTAGGGGCTTCCATGTCTGTGAGGATGATAAGCCCGTCGAACTGGCGTTCGTTGCACCATCGGGTTGGAGCGTCGAAGCAAGTTCCACCGGTCAGTACTCGTTCTGTGACATGGCGTTGACCCTTTTTCCAGACATAAACCTTGCTATCGTCGACTTGAGTATCGAAGGGAACCACGGTGAACTCGGCATACTTGGCAAGTCCATTGAGTTCGGCAAAGAAGGCAGCGAGCATCTCATCACCGACAGAGCCGGACTGGTCGATAGCCACGGCAATCTTGGCGTGACGGGTGACCTTCTTTCCGGCATACCGTTGGGCTCGATACTTTTTGTTGTATCGCTTGACGGTTGAGCGTTTGTCGGCTCTTTGAGATGTCTTGATGAAATAGCGTAGGACTGATCGCCAGTTTACCTTTGGCTTGATCATATCCATGATCTTCTTTCGCATCTCAGCCGATACTGTACCCCAGCCACGGCCTGAAGCGGCCTCCTGAGCGGCCTTCTCGACAGCTTGCTTAAGGCGTTCTTTGGCCATATCTCGAACCTCCTCAGAGGCTTCGCCCCATCCATCGTGATCGTCGAGAGTATCGGGTAGGCCCCCACCACCACTACCGGAGGAGCCATTGCCATTTCCGGCTTGGCCTTCGCCAGAGCCTTCGCCCTCGCCATCACCGTCACCATCGCCATCTTGAGGCTGAAACTGCTCATCGTTCTGAAGCATGCTGAAATAGCGTTCAGCCGAGAGACCAAGGGGATACTCTTGGAACGGTTCGATGGTTGGAAAGCAGCCACCTTCGGGTAGTTCGCCCATCAAATGGGAGTTGATAGCCAAGTCCGTAGCGACATTCCACATCTTGGACATCCCTTCGGGAGGGAGACGACCGGTGACATGCTCGAAGATGATGTGATAGAACTCGTGCTTGAGTACACCAAGCCGTTCCTTCTCTGTGAGATCCTCGAAGAACTGGGGATTGTAAGCCATCTCAAACTGTGCTGTGTTCGGGTTGAGACGGACACCGGCAGTGGGTATGGCGGTAGTAGGTCGTTTCTGAATACGACGGGATAATGCTGCAAAGAAGGGCTCGCCTTGGAGCAGCTTGAAAGTGTAGCGGTCAAGATCAAATGTTGACATGTGTAAACCTCGTAGTGAGAGTGGCGTGATTGCCGTTGATGTAGATAATGTATCCTATTACTATCTATTTGTCAAGAAAAAAAATAAACTTTTTTTGAAACCTCGATCATTGCTTGATCTTCCTTAGTCGCTTTGCTATATACCACATCTTGTAATCGTGGTCTGCCAGCATCATCACCTGATACTGTGAGGGTTCTTTGTACCTTTTACGAAGGATAATACCCATTTCACCGTGGAGAGCGGCAGAATAAACCAAGACGAGATCGCCAATGTTATGCTCTGCTTTCATCGCTTGCCCCCTTGATAAGGGTAAATCGTTCAGCCCTGTACATGATGGGTTTTCCTTCGATCGCCTTTGGGACGGGGCCGATAAGCTGTACCCAGTATCGAGGAGCACCATTGGCATCTTGGCCTAGTTTTATGATAAGGCCCATCTTGCCTTGCATAAAGCAACCTCTTTTTACTTTGATTAAATCACCTACTTGCATATAACCTCCAAGCGACGGCCAGTATAGACCGCTATTTGTCCATCTGTCAGTGCTACTCTAGCGTATAAGCGGCCAACAGAGACCCAACGCTTGAGGACAATGCCGATGCGCTTGCGCTTTGTAGGGTTGTCTCTTACGATCCTGACTGTATCTCCTACTTGCATATCTTGGTTAACCTCTCAATGTGATAAGGACGAGCCTTGTTTTCACCGACTATCTGTATCTTGAAACAATCGGGTGAAAAGTATTGGCCCAAGACAAGGGCTATCTTACCCTGATTGCCCGATCCACAGGTCTTTATCTTGACTAAATCACCTATTCGCATGGTACAACCTCCATTAACTCTGTGTAATCCCAGATGTAATCGGGATAGTGGTCAATAAAGTAGAACAGAACCATGTCATCATCGGTAGGTGCTTCAAGAACCACGCCGTAGCCTTCAATGTCCTTATCTTTGTATCGTATCAAGTCTCCGACTTTCATCTTATCTCCTATGTTCGTCGTTGATGTAGATAATGTATCATGGTAGTAGTAGTTTGTCAAGAAAAAAAATAAACTTTTTTAAGAACCTCGGCCATTGCTTAGTTTGTCGACGGTTGTGGTGGCTGCGAGTTCCTCACGGCCCCCTACAAACTGAACCTTTAGAACAACACCTCCGCTATACCCAGTTACAACGCCAATTAATGGCCTTCGGCAGTTCCTTGTAGCCCTAGCGGGTGTCTCGATTACGAGGTCACCGACTTTGAAATCATGCACTATAAACCTCCGTTATTGGAGATTACATAAACATAATCAGGGTCTGTGACGATAGGTCTGTCTCGACCAGTCCATAGGACTGTGATAAGTCCGGACATACCATCGTTGACGATGATGCCGATACGGGCGGTCTCTCCGGGACGAAGAAGCTGCTTCTTCTCTTTTACTAAATCACCGCTTTTCATTAAGAACCTCCAAGTGTTCGGGAAAGTATGAGATTTGACGGTAGTATCTTGGTGTATCAACATCGCACCAGTGGACGAGCCATTGGCCTTCACGGGGGTCTGAGATGTCGAACAGTTCGATGAGGACACCGATCTTGTCTTTCATCATCCACCAACCGTCATCACCGTTGTGCTTTACTATGTCGCCTACTTGCATGACATAACCTCCAGATTATCGATACGATAAGTGGCTCGATGACCATCCATTAAACACACCCTAGCAAACCTAGACGAGACCTCACCCCATTGTAGAAACTCAAGAACAACCCCGATGCGAGGATGCTTTGATGTTGGGTTTGGGTATTTGATTTTGATTAAATCACCTACTTGCATGATACAACCTCCAGATTACTGCTACGATAAGTGCCGACCCCACCATTGGTATGGAATACCCTAGCGAACTCAGATCCATTAAATCGCTTGAACTCAATAAGAACCCCGAACTTCTCTCTTGATGTGCGGCTTGCCCATTTGATCTTGACTAAATCTCCGACCTTCATATGTTCTCCTGTATTCGTCGTTGATGTTAGTAATGTATCACGGGGGTAGTAGTTTGTCAAGAAAAAAGTTGAAAAAAGTTTATTGTCTCGGCTGTGGCTTCACCTTTTCCATACAGTTCTCAGACCACCACCGTGTATAGGGGTGCGTCTTGTCGATAAAGTTCACCTGATACTCGACCAAGTTTACAACTTTAGATGACCTTCGGTCAATGATGATGGCCATGTCTCGTTCTTTGGGCCAATGAGAGTAAAAAACCCAGACGAGATCGCCAATGTTGTAGTTAGTTTTCACTGAGAGGCTCCATTGACCAAATAGGAACCTCGACCTCGGTTCCATCGAAACAATGAACCCAAGCATTGATGTAGGGTGTTCGACAGGGATAGCGATAAGCCGTCCATGTCTTCAGGATGATCCCCTGAAACCTATCGGATTTGCCCCTTCTAATGCGGATTTTCACTAAATCACCGACCTTAAACATTATCAAACCTCATTGTGTCGAAGGAGAAGCCCCCGTTTAAAAGGGCGTTTTTGACCTCTTGGCCTTGTTGGCTACAAAGTTCGTAGAACTTGTCACACTCAGGCATCAAGAACAAGTCGAAGCGGCTGAGGACAGCGATCATACGCTTCACATCTTTGACCGTCTTTGCCTTGAACGCTTGACGACCTGACGCCATGTGAGAGATGCACCAATACGAGCCACCCAAAGTCATTTCGTCTTTGTCTAGCACTGGTCGATGCACTACGAACGGGAAGATAACTGCGCCCCGTCCATTGTAGGTCTTTCGCCCTTTGGATGTGTTGATTGAAACCGAAATGTCTGCTGTTTTCATTTGAACCTCGTGGTTGTCGTTGATGTAGATAATGTATCATGGTAGTATCACTTTGTCAAGAAAAAAGTTAAACTTTTTTATAAAAGCCGATTGCGACAAGATGTTAGAACGCTTTTTGGGTCATTTGCACGCAGTTTCTGCTCAAGTCGTTTGCCAACCCGTGGAAGCAAGAAACCCTCTTTTTTCGGATTTCGAAGATCCGTCTCGGCTATGACAATGATATCATCTTCTGCGCAGAAAGTATTTGATAAACGCTTTGGTCTCACAACGACCAAGACATCGAACTCTCCGCTAGAATATACTGCGTGGCCCGTAGCTACTGCGTCGCCTTGATTTTTGACAGAGTGCCTACGGGTCTGCTCCAAATGGATGTCCTTCCCACCACGGTACTTTACTTGAATACGCATACCTGTCGCTGGCTCAAGCAAGTCCCAGCCTCCTTCGTTGTGGTCGTCATCATCTACCGTTTGCTCAAAGTCCGCTCTACGGCCTACATGAAAGTCAAAGTTGTCATTTATCCACTTTTTGACAATATATTCGGCTGCTGCTTGACGAGCTTTCCCGATGTCTCTAGTATTGTTTTCAGTTATCATGTCTCGATGCGAGTTAAGTAGGGCCAGTTCCCATTCAGTAAGTTCGGTTAGTATTGTGCTCATGTTTGCTCCAAGTTAGTATCAGTTCGTCTGATATAAGTAATGTATCATGGTAGTAGTAGTTTGTCAAGAAAAAAGTTGAAAAAAGTTTATGACCTCGGCCATTACACGACCTTCGTGGCCCATGTATTGATGTGCTTGACGATGCCTTGCTCTTTGAGCCACTCATAAGACTTGCGCTTGGCTAACCAAGTCCACGCTGCCTTGTAGGATGTGACCCAATCTTCACTTGGCGGTGTCGCATTGGAGGTCAGTTTGCGGACATACTCGTAAGGCGAGTAATAGCCGAACGCCTTCTCTGAAATGGGGCTCTCAGAGTTCACAATCTGGCCAAGCCCAAGCCCTCTGCTTTCACCGTTCACTTGGACAGTGATCTCGACAGGCTGGATGTAGTTGGATGCGGGATCCGAATACCATCTTGTGCTGAAAGCTGACATAACATTGATGTCGTCGAGGTTGATCGCTGTAATCAAAGCGACATGCTCGGCAGCATCGTTGTTCCAAGATCGTTCTTTGACTTGGATAGCGGAGCCCACATAGAGACCATTATCCACAAGCCACTTGTAGGCCACTCTGCGCCAGTTCTCATTGGCCTTCTCGCACTGAGCGATAAAGAAATCCATGTCCTCGCAGTTGCGACGGTTGTGCTGTGTTGAACCACAGAAGCCGCACTTACGGGGGGTAGTAGAAGGTGTTCGTTTCTTATTGGCACGCTCTTTGGCGGCTTGGATCTTTGATACAGCGGTCTCTGCTGACTTGTACCAGTCCGACCATTGTGATGGTCGCTTGTACCAAGAGCGAGGTGTGATCGAGGTGAGCGGGATGATACCTTGTTTCAAAGAAGCCCAGTCGCTCTCAGCATAGGGGCATTCGTTGATCTGGTGGGCAGTTTCTCCGCAATAGGAACAGGATGATTGTCTGCGGCTTGAGCCGCCTTTGGTAAATGCTCTCATGGAGCCTCCAGTGTTTGTGGTTGATGTTAGTAATGTATCCTATCACCAACGATTTGTCAAGAAAAAAAGTGAAAAAAGTTTATTGTTTAGGTTTGGCCTTGAGTTTTTTGATCTCGTATCGCCAATGGTGCTGCGTACGCTCGCTCTGGATACTGTGAGTTCGTGAAAAGAACCATTTGACCTTGATAAGCGGCTTTGTGCAACTATAGGTAGATCCAGCGGTTCTACCTTGGTTCTTATCGTCTGTGATCTCGATTACCATACCGAACTGAGCGCAGGCTGCTACCAAGTTCTGATCTTGACCTTTGCCCACAGCGGACAGGGTCACTAAATCTCCTATTTTCATAATACCTCCAGTGGCCCGTTGCCGTTGAAATGATGCTCATAGAAGCCACCGCTTGTTTGACCGTCAGACCACCAAATCTTGTAGCCAATGTCGTTAGTATAGGAAACAATAATGCCGACTTTACCAACATTATGCTGTCCGAAATGATAGTCCTTCGACCATTTAACCAAGGTTCCTATTCGCTTCATTTGATTGCCTCCAGTAAATGACGGTTTACCCCGTCCAAAAACAAATGCCATTTCCCTTTCGAGAATACGGTGATGTCGCCACCGGATGATACCTCGGTGATGATACCGACCATGATGTCTCTGTCTTTTACCATCCAAGGGTTCAGTTGTAGCCACTTATCAGGCTTTGTTCTAACCAAGTCTCCGACTTTCATGTTATCTCCTGTTTTCGTCGTTGATGTTAGTAATGTATCCTGTTACCAAACATTTGTCAAGTATTTTTTTCATATTTTTTGATGACCTTGAAATGTTGGGGTTTCAAGTTCCATAATCCGCAAGGGAACTGGATAGCATAGAGCCATGATTTCCTACGATTACGGGCATAGCCAGTGGCGAACCGTGATTTGCCCACGATTACACCGATCTGCCCGCTGCCTGTGATCTCTGATAAAGCTCCGACATACTGAACGAGGTCGCCCACATCGGGGATGTACTCGTCATTGAGTTTCATGCTTGAATTCCTCATTGATCATCTGTTGAACCCATTCGTTCCCCATCTGATCGGCAAACTCTGCGACATACTTGCTACGGAAAGCAAGCGAGGTTTTACCTTTGACCTCGACATTCTGAAGCATATAGCCAGCGATAGTGAACTGCGCTCCCGTGTTCACTTTATCGTCTTGTGACATGATCACGCTACATATAGCGTAGGGCATTGATTTGCGCTTGCGAACCTTCTTACCATCGTCGCTCTTTCCCTTTCCCCAGTATTTGCGGAAAGCGACCTTCTGTACGATAGCCGTGATAGGCTTGCCATTGTTTTGAATAAAGACTAAAAGATTTGGTTTTAAGAACGCCATGTTATCTCCTTTGGTTGGCGGTAGGGGGGTAGTATCAGTTCGTCTGATGTTAGTAGTGTATCATGGTACATAGGATTTGTCAAGAAAAAAGTTTAAGTTTTTTTATCATCTCGATCATTGCTGATTACTTTGAACCAAGCATCATCGAGAAGGCCGGTGGTTCCATCCGTCCATTGGATGAAGGCCAGTTGTCCACCAGCACGGATGTCGATTATGACGCCATACTTGACATCGTCGTATCCGTACCACATCGAGCTTACCACGAGATCACCGATTTCCACTGACCACCTCGCAGTCCACGGGATACCAGTATTCCTTGTGTCCTGTTATTGTGAGCACATTGACCTTCAGACCTTTTGATGTCCACTCGGTCTCAATAACAACCGCAAGTTGCCCAATCCACCCACAGTTCCTTCGTTTAACTAAATCACCTACTTTCACTTATCACCTCACAATCAGTACGATACCAGTATTCCTTGTGCCCTTTCAGTGTGTACACATCGATCTTCTCACATCGAGGGTTCCACTCGGTCTCAATAACAATCGCAATCAAGCCGCAACAGCAGAAGGGCCAATCTAATCGTCTAACTAAATCACCCGTTTTCATCGACCTTCTCCAATAGCATCTTGTGTTTCCATCCGTCTTGGCCGTCGAACCACAGGATGTGAAACCAGACGGGGCCACGGCCTCGGAATTGCTCCCTGCCTTCTTGAATAATGATACCGGTATGGTGTCCGCACCGGACGAGATCACCTTTTTTCATTGTCGCCTCCTACTGGCTCAATCAATCGAAAAGTACACATTGTTCCTAGATACTCGTCAGTCAGCCAGTGTACGAAAAACTGCCTGCGAGGTACGATAATCCTTGTGATAACGCCCATCGTTCCACCGAGGCGTTGACCTTTGCGGACAGCGACCAAGTCGCCAACATTCAAGTCCCAGCCGTCGTTCATTTGACCCTCGCTAGGTTCTCGACCCTTTGGGATCTTGCCATAGCGACCCCTCCTTTGTTGGCAGCCACCCAGTTTACTTGTGTCCAATAAACGCCGACCTTGACTACGAGGCCAACGCCATACTTGATGAAATACTTGTGTCTCACAAGGTCTCCGACTTTGATTTGCATATCGTCTCCGATGTTCGTTGTTGATGTTTATAGTGTATCACGGTAGTATCAGTTTGTCAAATAAAAAGTCAAACTTTTTTATAACTACCAGTATGTCGGGTGAATACCATCCTGTGGTTGACCACTTAGGCCATGTGACTTTGTAGGAATAAAATTCATCATCACATTTGACGACAATCCCAATGTCGCCATCGTCGATATGCTTCACTAAATCACCTACTTTCATCGACTTTCTCCATTGTATTACCGATTGCTGCTGTGCTGTAAGTGCCGCTGTCGCCATCCATCCAAGACACATCGAAATAGTGATGATTTACATGTATTATCGTCACAATGCCATAGACAGGGTGAGAGCCTTGATCCTCATCGGGTGTCCATTTTACCAAATCACCTACTTTCATCACCCCTCCAGTTCGAAACGAGCGAAGGTGAACCAAGTGCCATGACCGCTGTCTAGCCACTGATCTGTGTAGTCATAGACGGTTGTGAATAACTCTTGAACATCGTCGTCATCGAGGTTCATAACTTTGCAATAGTATTCGTCGTAGGCACAATCGAAAGCGTTGAGGGTCTCATTGATCCAAGGGCCGATCTCGTCTTGGCCTCCCCAATCAGCCCAGCCCCAAAGTTGGGAGATCATGTAGTCAATCAGGCGACGCTTGGCTCCTCTCTCTGTGACATGTGTTGATAGAGGCTCGGCCTCTCCGTTGTGCCAGTCTTGCATGTAAGTTGTGTATATCGTAAGGGCCATGTGCCCTCCTATGTTTGTGGTTGATGTTAGTAATGTATCACGGGGGTAGTAGTTTGTCAAGTATTTTTTTGATTTTTATTTATGACCTCGACGGGTAGGGTAGTTTCTATCCAAACATGTGCTCCACAGGATAATGGTTTGTCCGGACGATAGACCACCCGTGCTACCTCGTTGCCCTCTTTGTCCCTAATAATCGCCTCATGGCCGTAATTATTGGACTTGTATGTCTTACAGGTAAGGACGGGCTGATTATCCTGTTCCTTCCTATTCTTTTTGATAATGTGCTGATTTACATGTATTATCGTGCGCATTTGACGACCTCCCATTTGCTCGATGTGTACTGGATTGAAATGCCGAGGGCATAGATACGATACCAAACTTGCCCGTTGTGTACAAGCGTCTTATCTGTTACAATACCCATCCAGCCGAACTCTTTGTGTTTTACCAAATCACCGACTTTCATTGAGCACCTCCAAGTGATCCACAGGAACATTCCAGCGATCGTCGACTATTACATAATCTCCGCCATCTTTTCCATCTGTAATGATGCCTATTTCCTTTGTGTATAAGTTTATCACTAAATCACCGACTTTCATTGAGCACCTCCAAATCGTGAACATACTGCATGCAAGTGTAGCCATCGGTCATTACGACCGTAACCAAGTCGTCCCTTTCAAAATGCACGACCACTGCTACTTGTTTGTGGAGCCAGTGCTTGGCTCTTACTAGATCACCTACTTTCATAAACTATCTCCAGTTCTCTGTCTATCTCGAAATGATAGAATAATCGTATGCCTTCGTTACAGGCGAGACCGCCATTGTGGCGAACCCAAACACCTGTATCGTCAATCTTGAAGATTACACCGATCTTTACGATGAAGCCAAAGTCGCTGTCGTCGTAGTCATCGTACATCCAAGGTTGATGCTTTGTTCTTACCAAATCACCTACTTTCATTTATCACCATCAGTTCATCGGCCTCGTATGTGTGGCCCATCTCGCCATTTGGCCAGTGGACAGTATACCAAACGGTCGAGCGGTTCCTGTGTATACATTGTGTCACCTTGGTGATGACGCCGATGCCTTCATACAAGCTGTGTACCATCTTGACTAGATCGCCTATTTGCATACCATCTCCAATCTCCGACAAGGGAGCATGTGTACTTTGTTATCTATTAAGACATCGACATACGGCCCCATAGTGTAGGAGGCGACTACAAGCCCTATCTTTCCATACAGACGGCAGTTATCTTCGCCCCCGTATTTGTAAATACATCGTACTAAATCACCCGTTTTCATTGATTACCTCCAGTTCAGAACCGTACCACCAAACATCCCTGTACCATTCGGTCACCCACTTGGAAACCCATTGGATACGCCATTCACCGCCAGTACCCAAGTTCTCATGCTTGATTATGAGACCTAATGCACCTTGCATCTTCCACCCGACAGGGCCGGATCCATTGTGTTTTACTAAATCGCCTACTTGCATAGTCTCTCCAAATCATCTATAAGTTGATCCACTATGTGGTTGGGGTCGCCATTTACCATTACACTGCATATGTGCCCTGTTGGTCTGATAGATACAACAAGAGCAAAAAACTGCACTTCCCAATGCTTGGCTCTAACTAAGTCACCTACTTGCATACCTTCTCCAATCGTGTGATGTGGTAGAACGCTGATCCCTGATTTGGTCTGCTCGGTATACGCAGTTCCAAAACATCGTCTGTTTTGTGGTGGGCCACGACAAGGGCGATAGTGCCGACCAATCGTGGGTCTCTTGATGTTGTTATCTTTACTAAGTCACCGACTTTCATTTGTTCTCCTGTGTTTGTCGTTGATGTAGATAATGTATCCTATTGGGTAGGATTTGTCAAGTATTTATTTTTATTTTTTTGATTATTCAGTTTCGTCAAGGTTCTTTTCTGATACCAGCAGGGCTCACTGTGATTATTGACCCATTTCACATAGCACATAGAGCCACCAATAACCTCGATTACAACACCGACATTGCGCTGTTCGGCATAGGTTGGGCCATATCCTGTGGGATACGGGATGAGGGACACGAGGTCTCCGATGTTTATTGGTTCTCTTTTAGCCATTGTGCCGACCTCGTAACTGCGTTTTCAAAGCGATCTCTTGGCTTCTTCTTGAGGAACCTCAAGTAATTATCGCCATCCTTTGTGCTCCAAGACATGTCAGACGACTTGGATACAATCTCGATGTCGTAGTAACTGTTGTAGTGGGGATCGCTAGGGTCACGCATCACGCTTTTGAAGCGACCATCGAAAAGTGTATTGTTGACGGCTAGTGAAACAACACCTCTCTCTTTAACATTTTCGCCAGTCAGGGGCTTGCAAAGAAAGTGCGCTCTTTCATAAAAGTCCGACCAACTACTCTCAGGACTGAAAGCATTGATCGAGTGAGCGGGGATCTCCGTCAGCATCACGAGGATTTCCTCGTCTTGGAAAGAGCCATAGCCCGCTTCTTTGTATCTTTGGCCGTATTCGTTCAAAGTCAACTTGAGCAGAGCACCTACGCCCAGACCTAGGTCACGACAAATGTCGAGGAACATAGCCCTGCGGAGGGTAGTATCACTTATCAAAATCTTCTTATCTGCCTTCAGTTTGGCACAGGTTCTCCGTGTGTGGCCTGACTTACCGCAGTAGCCGCACTTGATTGCCTTGGTTCGCTTTTGTCCTCTGCGCTTCTCGCCTGCTCTCTTGTAGTTCAGACGCTTTTGGTAAGTGCGCATCATAGTCCACCAACGATAGTGTGGTATACCAAGCAAATCGCCTTTACCGGCTTCACGGGCGAACTTGCGCCAAAGACTATCCAAGTCATGGAGATCAAAGGCTGTGCTCAAGTGGGCATTCCATTGGATACCATTGCTTTTGTTAGCATTGATTATGTTTATTACATGTTGCATTCGTCCTTCTAGGGACGGACATTTCAACTCTGTGTGGTCTCCGCCACAGAAAGTACATTCGTTGTTGGCCATTGTTGGCTCCTTGGTTGGGCAGCGTAATTGCTGATGTTAGTATTGTATCTTGTTCAGTTGGATTTGTCAAACATTTTTTTGAAAAAAGTTGAAAGTTTTTCATCGAGTTCGTATACAACGAGGGCATACATAAATCCGACACCGAAAATAATCAATAACATCAATGTATAATAGGTGTATTCGTAGTATTCAGGGGGCATTGTAATAAACATTAATCTCTCTCCACGAGACAAAGGTTAGTGTTGATCGAGATTTCATCAAGATCGTATTCAAGAGTGCGACCATCGCAGTTCTTGATGATTATATAGTATGAGAAAGCGATGCATTCCTCGCTCTCATCGTGATACCAACCATATTCATCTATGTCGGTAACGAAACCAATAATAGGCGGAGAGGCCGTAAGATCACGCACCTCTGCACCTATGTATATGTTATCTAATGTTATGCGGACAAGCCTAGTCATTCGCCCAGCGTTGGGATTTTGACTTTCGACAAGCATTTTTAGACTGGTGCTTGCGCTTGTGTGTATGTGAGCCGCCTTTGCGCTGGTGAGCGTTTACAGCGTGCCAGTTTCGTGTCTTGATCCTCATAGTTTATCTCCTAACCATCCGTAAGCATCGGTGTCAACATAAATAG
>Ga0255768_10002491_pt1 | contig 18533 bp, 23 predicted proteins | sample 071ome_33_FD_179983 | JGI IMG/M metagenome (GOLD analysis project Ga0255768, IMG submission 179983) | Coastal salt marsh microbial communities from the Groves Creek Marsh, Skidaway Island, Georgia - 071412AT metaG (version 2) | ecosystem: Environmental > Aquatic > Marine > Intertidal zone >...
CCCATTATCAGCCGACCCAAAGGCCGGATTTGATAGGGGCAATGTAGCTAACTCGTTATTGGAATTATCCAATATTTGCACAGAACCTGCTGAACCCGTACCGCCGTCAATAAGATCGACTATACCGTCCAGCGCAGCATTCTTAGCTGCTGTGGTGAGTGTAATTGCCATTGCCCGTATCGATATTAAGCCAAGTTGTAGTTGGCTGTCATAAGTGCTTCCGGGCGAAGGATCTTGCGCCCATATAATTGCATACCCCGGACCACATCCGCAAATGTGTCTGGTGAACGGAATGTCTCCGTTTTTGCAATCTGGTCAGCTACTGCTACCGCACTGTCGTGGCCCGCAACCATCACACCAAAGTTGGTTTCAGAACCCGCTGACGCAGACGTTCCGGGACCTGTGCCGAGGTATGGAAGGTTGTTAGAAGTATATACCCGCATATTACGGATCTTCTGTGGCAATTGACCATTACGGATTTCTGATGATCCGCCGTAATCAGAATTTACCAGTTTAGAGTCTTCGTCCATCAGGACTTCGACAAACACACTGTCTACAACGACCCAGCGCCCGTCAGTCGGGACGTTTGCTTGGTCCATAAGACGGTTCATACGGTTGAGGATTGCCAACGGAGAAGTAATACCGCCTGCTCCACCGCCTGCAGCGATTGGAATAGAGGTCACTTCTGATGTGCCGCCTAGATCTGATCCACCGAAGTCGGTGATGTCGAGCTTGTTAGCAGCCAGCAATTCGTCGTTACCAGCGTTTGAATCGGCTTTAGTACCGTTTACATCGCCAGACGCTGAACGTCGTGCCCATGCGCTTGGTGTTTTCCAACCAGCAAGGTAGCCCAGTACTTCGGCATCAAAAGCATCACGCAAGTCATATCCTGCACGGTCCGCTGCGAGGTCCATGAAATTAATATGTGAGTGGGCTTGTTCAATATCCGCCAAAGTAAATTGGAAGTAATTTGCCTTGTCTACGACCATTGTGAAGTCGTTGTCGGTCAGATCTTGGGTTGCCAATGTGGTGCCACGTTCCAACGTATTGATGGTGATTGTGGGCTCCTTGATTATGCGGACAGAGTCACCCATCTGGCTGATCTCGCCGCTGTAATCCGTATTGGTTACCGCTTCAGCCACAGAACTTTTTCTAAAAGCAATCTGGGCCTTCTTGGAGTAAATAACGGGCGAAAAGTTGCCCGAATTAAGGTTGGTATAGCCGGAGGCTTTTGCGAATGCCATTTCATTTGTCTCCTGTGAATTGGCAGGGCTTTAGGGCCCGTGTCGATCCGAAGAGGACATTTCAGTGGCAGTACTGGTACTGGGGGTGCGTATATATACACGTATATACGGGCCCCATAGTACTGGTGGACTTACAGTCTTAATTCTTCTGGAAAATAAGGTTACAAGGGTGGACTATTAAGTGGCCTTGTTCCCTTTTGTTATATCACTGTTTAGGTGAAAAAGCAAGTGCTAACGTGCAGCGCCAGTGATGTCGTAACTAAAATTACCGCTGCGGATAGCTTCTTGTATTGCTTCTTGGTTCTTCTCGAACTCCTTATCGGTCATTTGCTCGATTTGGCTTTCGGAGAATGAGGCTCGTTGGCGGCCTGTGGGCGCTGGGCCCGTGGACCTACCAACAGACTGGGCGGCTGAGTTGGACCGTTTAGTCTTTGTCCCAGTATCAGCTTTGTAGAGATCGATGGCCCGAGCTGCACTACGGGCATCGCTGGTATTTTTGTATAATGCATCTTGGATATTCTGCGGCTGGAGAGCGACCCAATCATGGAAGTCTTGGCTGGCTCGGATCTGGGCAAAGTCTGGATGAAGCTGTAACAAGACCTGCTCGGCTTCTTTGCGACTGATCTTACTCTCTAGGTCACGCAGCCCCGCCATTTGTTTTTTGCCTTCTTCTAAGGCTTCATTGGCCCTCTTTCGTGCGATTGTATCCACAATCTTTGCGACGTCGGGATAACGATTAGACCACGCTTCAATCTCTTCGTCTGTCTTAGGGAACCTAATCTGGGCCTTTGAGGCTTGCTCAAGCTGCGCCCGTAGCTGCGCTACTTCCTGTTCTTTCTGAGACAGCATCTGCTGTGAGTGCCGACGTAGATCACCATACCGTTTTTTGTATGTAGCATCCTCGGCGTCTACTGCGGGGGCAGTGCCGTCTTCTTGTTGTTGTTGTAACAGCTCTTGGCTGTAGGAGAGGCCATTATCCTCTTCCTCTACTCGTTGATATTTTGCCATGATTTCCTCGTGTGGGGGCCACAAAGTAGCCACTCAATAGAGTGGGGTTTGCGGGTAGCCCGTGCCGCAAATTAAATGATGAAGGCAATCTTCTGTCGTTGGACCATGCCGGGCATCATTAATTCTTCTTCTTCGGGAAATATCTCGTCTGTCTCGCCATCCTCTTCGACGATTACTCCGGGCCTCTCAATTTCTTGTGCTTCGGGTGTCTCTTGGGCTTCTTCTTCGATGGGATCACTCTCATCCGAAACTTCGGAGTCCTCAGTGCCTTCGCTATCGGATTCTTCTTCCGCATATTGAATTAACCCATCCATCTCCATTGCCATCAGCCCTGCCTCGGCTTCGGCTTGCATCTCCATGATGTGTGCTAATCCGTGCCACTTCACGACGTGCGCTGGGAGTACATATTCGCCTTCAGAGATCATGGCAGATATGTCGTCCCGGACATTCTCCGCCGATGACCCGAGCGGTATAGGATTGCCAGATACTGGGTCCGACATCAGACCCTCGTCGCTGCCACACGCCATACCGCCGTGATACATTTCTAATACTTCGTCTTTTTGAACCGCTTCAGCTTTAGCTTGCTCGTAGTTATCCACCGTGCCATCTTTGTTTTCGTCTGCTTTTTCACGATCCATCGTAAAACCTTTCTCAGCCATCTCGAGGCCTGCTTGCGTGGTGATGCCTTTACGAGCGTCTGCCTTGCTTATTGTCATTAGATACCGTCCTCGTTGGACATCAGGCCTGCAGCGCCTATGCCCGTAGCTCCGCCAAAAAGAGACATGACGGGGATCTCTCGGGATAGTAATTTTCTGAATACGGTTTCTTTATCCATGCCTGTGGCTTGTGCAGTGACGTCAATACGTTCGTCCAACAAACGGGCCACTGATTTTAATTCCGAAGCCAAGCCTGTGCTATCGCCAGAACCAAACCAGCCCATTGCTTGAGCTTCTGCCGGGGATACGCCTAATATATCCGCCGCCTTAACGTAGATATCTGAGAATACAGCGTACTCTGTTTGCATTGAGACTTTATTAAATGTCTGCTTACCTAGTGTATCCTCTACCATTGTGGCAGGATCAAACGAGCTGGGGTCGGCGGCATAGGCGTCCCTAAAATCTTTCTTTATGTAATCGAGTGGAATACTACCCGGCTCGATTTCATTCATCACATCCAAGGCCCCACGGATAGCATGAGTATCTACAGTTACGCCTTGAAGATTGCCGTAGACGTTCTCTGCAAAGGTGTAGGGCTTGGTATTCGTGTCGGGGTTAATACCTTCACCCTTTTGTACTGCGTCTAAGAGCTTCTTATGTATGCCTTCACTGACGTTAGGCTTACCACTTTCGCCAATCTCGCCCTTCAACCCAATCATCATTGGGTAGCCTTTTTCATTTAGACCTTCACCGCCGGGGCCCACCACATCCCGCATATCCAAACCCATTTGGCGCTTCGCCATAGCTAGTGTGGCGTTACGAATATTCTGAGCAGTTTCGGTGCGGGGGCTGGTGGCAGCATAGGCGTCGGCAAACTCTCGTAGCCAATCATACACTTGCTCTTTTGAGTAGCCCATATTTAAGGCTTTTTCTACAATTGGCCCAGTATGGTAAAAATATTGGGCTTCTGTACCCAGCCACGGTTTCATCCTCTCGGCGAGGCGTTCAGCTATTTTGTCTGATCTCTCTTGTACCGCCCGGCCTCTATCATTTTTAGGTAGCGGCCTATTTGAACCTTCCGGGGGTCGAGGTACATATATTTCTTTTTGCTCTGGCAGAGTTCGCTCGTAGCTTTCATTGCTTAAATCAAATAACGGATTAGATCCGCTGGGTTGTATACGCTCACTCGGCTCTAGCTTCATCTGCTCGGCTCGTAGACCTAGTATGTCGGTCATTTGAGCATCCGTGGGAGAAGGATTAAGCATCTCCTCGTATTTATTTGGGTAATACCGTTTTAATTCTTGTTGAGCGGCCCCAGTTAAATCTTCTAAGCTAAGATTGTCTCTATCAATAAGCTCGGGTAATAAGGGTAAATCCTCCCCCCCTAATTCTAGTGCTTTAGCTTTTGCTTCTTCCGGGCTTAAAAACTTATTAATCTTTACCGAACCATGAATAAGCCACGGTTTGTCTTGTTGTGGGTTTGTTTTAAATTCATAGCTGCCACCTACAGGTATTCTCTCGGGTATATCCCTTGAATCCCTTAAATCCGCTTCTTTCTGCCACGGTACATCATCAGGTATTTCAACTTCAGCCCAAACTTGATTAGCTTTTCGGTAATTTACCTTTTTAGCATCTCGGGTAGCCTTGCCGCCGATGTGCACTGAAACGGGTTCTGTAGTAGAGTGAAAGCCCCCTCTGGGTGCTACGCCGCCGGATAGTGTGGCTTTAATTTGTCCCGGATTTTTGGGATCTTCATCCCCCATCCGAGCATCATACCACTGGCCTTCTTCAAAATGATCTTGTTTATTAACGAATAGAGACCGTCCCTTCATCGGCGGTCCATTATATCCCGGCTTTGCCCAATCCGGGCTAAAGTTTGGCCCTGTGCCGGGGACCGCTTCATACATACGATACGCCGTGCGTGTCTTTTTAGGGGGAGTGCCCGGAACCACGTCGTTCAGTGCTTCCTGAACATCTAAATTGAGATAATCTAAGGCTTCGTTTGATAATTCAGTCTCTTGTAAATTCTGCTTGTTAAATTTTACGTTGCCGAAATTCATACCTACAGTGGAGGGATCATATTCAATTGAACCTACTGCCTCGGCTAAATTCTTAATGCCCTTGCCTGCTAATTTTGCCGCTACACCCGTCAGTGGCAGCGCTTCGGCTACGGTCAGTGCGCCCTCAACCCCCGCCAATGCCATACCTACTTTATCGTCTGCATTCTGCGCCCGGCGGAAGTCCCGCTTGGCTTCCTGCCCGCCATATATCAAACCTGCTGGGGTTAGATCCGCTAGACCTAACCCCATACCACCGTCTGTGGGGTTCTCTACGCCTAAGAACCTCTCGGCAGTACGGTTTGCATACTGTTGATTAAATCCTAATGTATCCCGAAGGAAGTCAGACAAAGTGTTCCGGGATCTCTCTCGCAACGTAGGGTTATATACGTCTACTGCCGTACCTCGGGCGTCTTGAGGAGCCTCAGACCCGTCTAATGGGCTATAGTAGTTTTCATCCAACAGCGCTGGGTTAAACTGGTTCTCCGAGCGATACCGGGCGTACTCCTCAGCCTCTTCTTCAGTATCAAACGTCGGTAATTTATCATTGGTGTATGGGTCAATAGGGCCATACTCTCGATAGAAGGCTCTCAACGTCTCTTCGTCGTAGGCATCGCCTGTAGTGGGGTCAATTGTCGGCGAGGCCATGTAGCTCACGCCAATCGGCATTGTCTCAGTACGCTCAGAGTATTGTTCGCCTGTCTCGTCGTCAGTGAACACTGGCTTATTAAATACCGTAACCCCTGTATATTCTAAGGGGCTGCGTTGTTCCGCCAGATAGCGATTATAGACTTCCTCAGAGAACCCGGCGGCCTCTAAGTCATCTGTGGTGGGGACCATCCCCATCGCCTCAAAGGTTTCGAGATATTCCGCTAATTCTTCCACTAATTAGCCCCTTTAATTACTTCTTCCCGCAGCGTGGCGAAGCGTCTTAACTCCGCAATAGCGCCTTGGATTTCCAAGACCCGGGAGTGTTCTTTTGTCTTTTCGAGCTGGTCCCGCAGGATGTGAATACGTTGCTCCACATACCTCTGCATCAGACTAAGCGTTTGGCGGTCATTCACGAGGAGCAGGAGCGACCTGTAGAACTCTTTATCCATTCGCCTTACTTTTTAAATTTTGCATTACTTTTTAAATTTTGCATTACTTTATTGCATCCTGCCTTGCTGTGGTGCGGGGGGTTGCGCCGGGACGCCCCCGTTATCTCCACCCCCAGCGCCAGTAAATCCGGCTGCGCCGGGCTCGGGAGCTGCTCCGGGTGCTATATTACCCCCGCCTGTCTGCGTGGGATCACTGGGAGACGGGGCGGCCCCTTCGGGTGGCTGTGGCGGGGTGGGTTGTTGAGGCATCATAGCCTGTATCTCCGCCATCATTTTTTGCTGAATAATAGCTTCACGCTGGTCATTCAGGATCTTGTCTTCATCGAGATCCATAGACGCTGCCAGCTCACGCAACACGTAATCGTATTTCACAAACGGAGCCATTGCGGGGTTCTGCGTCATCTGCATGAACTGCAGCAGTCGTTGGCTGCGGATCTCATTGCGCATCAGGCTTTCGGTGCCTCGTGCCTTTACTTCGAGGTCGCCAATAAAGTCTTCGTCGAAGTTAAACTGCATGTTAAAGCTAAACAAAGCCTTGCCCAGCGGAGATAGTAAGTAATCGTCGATATTACGTACCACCGCCTTAATATTCTGGGCGCTGGCTCCGAGCATCATGCTCATGCCGGACGCCGTCCGTCCAATACCTCCGACGGCCCCCGAGCCGTGGCTGTACGACGGTATTCCTGTAGCCTCGTCGGCTAGTTGTCGTGATTTATCAAATAAGAAAAGCAGTTCCTGAGACACGTTGGGAAACTTAGTGCCAAATATAGCCTGACCCGGGGCTCCGGCTTGTCTGCGGAACACCTTACCCGGATATACTTCCATATCCTGACCCGGCACCAGATTGGTCTCGTCTACCTCAATTAACAGGTTGCCACTCAATGCTGCATTGTCCACAGCGAGCCTAACAAATCCGTTCATTAGGAGCTGGGTGTCTTCCATGTTCTCTGCCACGCCAATACCAAAAAAGCTGTATGGGTTTAGCTCATAAGGTACAGCGTGATAGGGAATACGCATTGGGGTAAATGGATTCAAAACCAGTCGCAGGATTTGACCATTACAAATCCATGCATTAATCTGTACTTGGTCCATATCTGCCAAGTCTTCCGGCAGATCCATGTCTGCTTCTTCTGCCAGCTCGGCGTCTAGGATACCCCAGTACTCCAGTACTTCAAAACGCTCCAGCTCGCCGCTGCCTGCATTATCTTCGAGTGTGTCTTCCCAATACTGGCGGAGATAGGAGGGGCCGTATGATAGCGCTAATTCAATACTTTCTTCACGGAAATGCGGACGCTTCTTCAGCGCCCGTAGTTGTGTACGATTGAGCCTGTGACGCTGCACGGTGTACTCCGCCTCAGACATATTCCGTGCGTCGGGATCAGGATAGAAGTCAAAGATGGAGACGTACTCCACCTTGGGGATTGTCTCAAACAGAGGACTGTAGTTACCGTCTTTGTCCCAGCGAGGATATTCTTTATCCTCGGCGAAGGGGCCCTTCAAGATACCTGTACCAAACAAACACGTCTCGAAGGCCACAGACCGTAGATGCTTCGACGCATTGCTCTCGTCGAGCTGGTCGTGCATCCGCTTCTCTAGTTTTTGTGCGGCCTTCTTGGCGGGTTCAAACGTAATTGATCCGGGATTGGTTCCCGGGCCCATTTCCAGTTGATCTCTAATGGGCTCTAATTTTTCTCTATATAAGCCCAAATCACGAGCAATCTCGGGGCGAGCAATAGAACGGGGTACTTGATAGTTTACGCCCGTTCTTTCTTGAACCTTATCATTGGTTAAGGCGCTGGGATCGTAATGCACCGAGTCTGCTACGTTGTTTGGAAACTTTCGTGCTTCGATCCCTATAGGGAATTTGCTTCCGGCAAATAATACATCCACGGCTTGCGCATACGCCGCCAGTACTTTTGTCTTGGTTATTTTTACAAAGGCTCGGGACTTTTCAGTAGAGGTAAAACGAACATCCTCGCCATACAGCCCCCGATAATTCCGATAAGCCGATAACCAGCGTGTCTCGTCGGTAAGTCGCCTGTCTTTGGATTTATTATACTGGCCTTCGACGAAAGCCACTACGCCATTATATTCTAGGTTTTCTTCTTCAACATCCCCGTCCTCTTCCAGAGAAATTACTGCATCCGTCTCGGTAGAGTCTTCGGGGTTCATGTCCGTTGGGGGGGTCATTAGTGCCATGAATTAGTATCCAAATGTTGCATCGGCTGGGGCATATCGTTGAAGTGGTACGCCTTGACCCATGTCGAAGGGTGAAAACGCTTTAGGGCGGCTCATTACTCCGTAGCGAATGGAGTCATAGGTATGATCCGACGCAAATCGCTGGTCGATGTCGTCACTACCCTTGGGGCAGCTCGGGATTGCGGGTAAGTCGGCTATAATTTGTCGGCAATTATCGAAGAAGACGATGCCGGGGACTTCCGTTACCTCATCCACCTTCAGTAACTCGTGTAGTCGGTTCTTTCCGGCTACCCTTGCCCCAGCGCTGCGATCAGACGGTCTCCAGCGACAGCCCATCGAGATCATTTCCTCGGCTATACTGGGCCCGAGTTGGCCTCGGTTATGCCAGCAACTGGAATCCAAGACACCGTAGGAGATATTATCGCCTATTTCGGCTGCCATCACCGCCTTGGCTAAGTCCCGGCCCGTATGCTTAGACAAATACAGTTCCCGATAGACGTAGAGGGTCTCAAAACTGGGGTCTATCGCATACCAGTGTACTGCAGAGTAGCTAGAGTACCCGTAGTCACACGATCTAAAGCGTCTCCAGTCTGGGGGGATCTCGAACGGCTTACATACATGTATATTCTGGCGAAACTCACTAAATGCGGCTCCTTCGGCGACGGACCAGTCTCCTTCGAGGAGTTGCCGCCGCTGCATCTCCGGCAAGGAGAGCAAGTTGGCTTCGTATTGCCCGTCTTCACTCAAATAGGGGTTGTCATATAGTGAAGCGGGTATAAACCGACGCTTAAATAGAGCTTTCCCGGCTTGAGGGTGGCTATCGGGGTATCTTAGTACTTCTCCGGTGGTGATGTCGGTGGCCTCAAAGGCTTGCCCGGACGGAGCCGGGTCCACAAACATCTTCTTCACCCATTGCATACCCGGGCCGCCGGGGTTGGTTGTCGCTCTCATAAAGATAGGCAAGTCGGGGTTAGTGGTCCTCAAGCGGCTTCGGAGATAGTTCCACGAGAATGGGGTGCTATACTGGGTGAGTTCATCCACCGCTATGTAACTAAAAGACTGACCCTGATACCGCATCACGTCTTCGTCACGCTCGAGGTAAGTCATCCATAGTCTGGCTCCGCTCGGGAACGTCCACTGGCTCTTCTTCTCCTGCCATTTCGCTCCCGGGTACGCTTTCGGATACAGCTCTTGGCTCTTGAGAACCAATTCACGGAGTTCATCATTCGTCCGTCTAAGGATGAGTCCGCTGAAATCAGATATTGAAAAATATCGTAAGGGATCTGCCAGTAGCCCGAAGGATTTACCGCCGCCTGCTGCTCCCCCATAGAGGACTTCTCTTTCCGATGCCGCCAAAAACTCTGTCTGTGGACCTTTATTGGGCGTGAATATGACTTCTCGTTCTTCAGGCCGTGCGTCAAAGTCTAGGCCTTCTGAGACTGTAGGAGATCGTTCAATTCCTTCTTCTCTAATCTTCTTCTCAGCCATCGTAAGCAGACGCTTGGCGTCTGATCTCTTACGCTTGAGCTGTGCCACCTTTCTCTCTTCGGCGGTCTTAGGCTTACGGGCTCTATTCTCTTTCCGCAGCTTCTTCTGGCGCTGGCTTTCCTTATACGGCCTATGCCGCTTCCACATATCGGCTAGGCCTTGGTGCGAGAGCCTTTTGCCAGTTTTTTCACTAAGCCAATGCGCCGTTTCCCGATAAGAGTGACCAGCCTCAAGATAGTCGAAGGCTTGTTCAATATGCGGGGTAAAAGCAGGATCAGCCACCAAGGTAAGCGGATCATTCTCGTCAGCCATATAACCATACGGAATAGCCGCAGTAGCATTAGGTCTCGTCCGTGTTGTCCAGCTCATCTGTTCTCTTCGGTGGTAGAATGAATACGCCGCTCTCGGGGCCCTTCACTTCAATCTGTTCTTTCTTCACAATCCCAGTACGGTCTAGGATCTCTCGAGCTGCAGCCACCGAGTTCCGTGCGCCCATTGCACTAGGATCATCCAACACGCCTATGATGCCGAATGCCGCCTTGGGTGCATTCATAGCCAGCATCATAGAGGCTCTTTCGATGATCTCGTCTTGTAGTGGACGCACGACTTCTGCAGTCTTTGTGGTTTTAGCATATCCCGCCAGCGTCATGGCTTGGCGGATATTACCCCGGGCCTCTCCAGTCAGGGCTTCCAAGAAGGCTTGCTGCTTCTCGGTATATTCTTTGGGTTTATCTATCATTTCAAAAATACGAAGGCCAAGCCTACGGCTCCTGTCGCTATCATCCAGAAAATCCTTTCGGCGAATGCTATCTTCTGCCCCCGCACAATCGCCTGCCGCTCCATGTCATCCAGACGGTCGTCCATCTTCTTCAACAGGCCGCCCATGTCATCCATGCGCTTAAACACAGTTACGAGACGCTCTTCCATACGAGCCATTTCCACTACTGCGTCGGCAAGTTTATCCACTTTTTCCTCAATGCGGTGCAGGCGATCATCAGACATGGGGGCTCCCTACTTCTTCTTCTTTTTAGGCCAGCCTTGTTGCATATCCTTGTATGCCTTGGGACTGATCGTTGAGTTCTTCTTTGACCGTGAAGTCCCAGATTTCTTACGCTTGTTTATATTTCCGACGAGGCTGTTCTTTGCCATATATAAATTCCTTTACGATGGAGTAGCAGCTCGTCACTAAAACCAGAGCAGTCGGCGAATAGACAAAGTAGTGACGATGCTTGCGGATCACTACCAGTTCCGGCACGACCAATACCGTGCAGTGAGTTTAGACGGTTTGCTGTCGCACTTATGTCTCGCCCGAAATGATTTACGAGCCTTGGGATTGCTCTTCCGAATCTTCATATTGGGGTCGCCGAAGCGAATAATCTTCTCTGTGCCGCCTTCACACGCCTTCACCACAAACTTCTTCGGACCATCCGGGGTCCGGCGAGGCGTGTTGCATTTCATCTTAGATTTATCGATCTTAGACATAGATATCGACCAATTGTGCCTCTTTATCCCTACGCATCCGCTCGCCCATGCGGTTGTAACTCTCTTCCGCTGCCCAGCGCTGCATCTGCTCGTAGGATTCCGTCATTCTTGTTCGAGAATAATCCTCAAGGGTGTCACTGGACGGTGCCGGGGCCACATTACGAATGTCAGGTTTATCACGTAGGGATCGTCCATGATGTGCAAAGTGCGGACCAATCGGATGCCCAAATATCGCATTTTCATGTATATTAAATGGCATCTCACCCATAGGTCATATACGCCCAGTAGAGCGAGCCAAAGGCACTGCCAAATAACAAGAGACCCGCTATAGTCCATTGTGCAAACCCCACCAGCCGTGCAATCGCTCGTTCACGTTCCTCGGCTTCCTGTTTGCGCTGCTTCCGCATCTTGGCTTCGTAGGCAATAAAGTCATCCCAGCTAAAGCTCGCATACAGCCGGACCATAGACTCCAGCTCTTTGCGGTTCTCTTTAATGGTATTGAGAGCAATAAACTCTTCAAAATCATCGGCGCTCTTGCCCGCAACCTTTGTCCATATATTCTTCTTCTTGCGGTTACCTCGGGCTTTAAGGTCTTCCTCTGCCCCAAGCATATTGGAGAGAGACCCTAGTGCAGAGGTAATATCTTTACCGTTCATCACAGTCTGTTTGATAACGGCAAAGCCCGCATTGAATGCGGCTAATTCTGCTAACACAACATCCCCCCGGATAATGTTTTATATGGACCGCTGCTTCATCTCAAAACATTGAAAGCGAGTATAAAGGTTCTGCAGCCCCATACCGTCCAAGTCCGTCCGCACCTGCTCTGAGCAGGCCTCTAATGTCGGAAAGAAATTAGAAGTTCTCACCATGACATTGCACGTCCGCACATCTACTGGCGAGGCGCACATCATAATGAGGCCGATCCACATTATTTCTTTTTCTTGTACGCCATACCGCCGCCCATCATCTTGGGCTTCTTATGCGCCATACCGCCGCCGTACATCTTTACCTTAGCGGATTTCCCTGCAGGCGGATTGGATGCCCCGCACTTAGAATTATATTTAGTGCTTACCTTCATAGTCGTATCTCCATTGATCGTAGGGCTCGGTCTATGTCGTCCTTGATGTCGGGATCATTGCCCAAACTGATGTCGTGGGAGCCGCCGTCATTCCAATAATACTCGTCGTAGCCTCTAAACTCCTGCATCTCGTCGTCTTGGGCCGGAGTGAGTAGGCCCTCTTCCTTCAGATACTGTCGAGTTTTGGAGAGAGTGAGGCGAATGCCTGTCGCAGCTTCGATGGCTGCTCGAATATAATACAAATTTACGGGGGAGGACATGATAAGCCTTATATAAAGTGTTATACCACGAACACTTACTTAGGTCAATAGTTAAAATAACTCTTGCCACCTAGTTAAATTCATGGTATAACGTAGTTATAGGCTACCCGGGGTTATATATACACACCCCAACCCTTTCTCCCTGTTGGGTGGTCGTTTCCTTATAGGGCTCACTGCGGTGGGCCCTTTTTTATTTTATGGGTCGAACAGGTCGGATACGACAGTGAAACTATCTTCCATTTGCTGTGCGGTAGACCGTAGTCGCTCTGCATTGCGACTTAACTCGTGCGCTAACGAGTATATCTGCTGGTATTGATCCACTCCCATCTCAGTATAGGCCTCGATCACGTCACTAATCACCGATTCAAAAGACGCCTTCACTACAATAGGGTCTTCCTCGTCCGCCACATAGACCAACGTCACCAGTTCACAGGCCCCGTCGTCGTCTATCTCTAGGTCATTTTCGAAGTAAAACTGTTGTGGGATGGTAATATCTACGCCGTTGGGGTTCAATTTGGCTCCTTTGGTCGTGATTAGGCCAATAATAGGGTAATTATACCAGTGAGTCAATAGCTAAGTGCGTATAATGCCACTTAACTTTACATTTAACGCCAGTTTAATCCATTTATTTAGGATACTGCGTTGACGTTTATACTGCGGCAGCTCTATCGAGGTCATTTACAGTTCTCATTTTCCCAAAATTAGGTCGGGGTTGTATACGCTACCGCTAGGGGGGTGGGTGGCGCTCGCCCCGCCTCGATCAGGCCGTTAAGCCCTTATTTTAAAGGGATTTTCTCGATTGCGGCACGTTTTTCGGCGTGATCAGTCGGCGGATCTCATACCATCGAGATATGAGGCCCGAGAACTCAATAAAAAGAGACCAGTCCGGCGTCGATCCGGCCCCGCTCGGGCTCGATCCCAGCCAGCCGGAGCCCTGACGCATCGCATAGAGCGGCTCGGAGGGCCTCGGGGTGCACCATATCCACCCGCCAATTGACCCCCCACCCCATCAGCCCCTGAGAGCCTCGCTGAGTGCACCTAAAGCCTCTCTGCTAATGCGTCCCAGCCGAGGCAATGCTTCCCCCTATTCAGTGGGCCTCTCTGTGGCTCTCCGGCATGGTTTCTCTAATTGTACTAGGTGGGGGATTTCCGGCGCTCTCAGCCGGACAAAAGAAAAGGGCCCCGCAGGGCCCCGTTCATTTGTTATCGGATCCGGTCAGCTGTGCCTCGATCCGTCCGGCTCCACTCCGATCCAGAACCGTCCCACTTGCACAAATATCGTCCTATCGGCCCCCACGGCCCGATGAGCCGAGCGTATAAACTCGTGCAGCTCTAGGTCTTGTCGCTTATGAACGTCATGCCATTGGTAGATCTGCTTGAGGCTCTCGAGCTGGGCGTCGGTCATCGGCAGGGTGCCCTTGTCCACTATATAACAGATATCACCATCAACCCGTTCGTAGTCACTCTCGTATCGTTTCCAAGTGTGGTCCCCGTCCGTCGCAATAGCCAGCGCCTGTTCTTCGGTTTCTGCGTAGATATGCTCGGCAACCTCGGTCACTGTGAATGATTTTATGATATCATAATGGGGCATTACCAGCTCGCCTCGTAATACACGCTGCGCCATTGTTTCAGGGCCCCGCTATCATACTTTGGTGCAGCCTCGATCCAGTCGGCTGCCGCCCTAAATGTCGCTGCATGGTCCTTGGCCTCGGATCGATGATACGCCCAGATCTCGCTCGATCCGAAAAAGCACCCGCCGCAGTCTTCGTCAGGAGGCAAAGCACTGCGCTCGATCACGTCGGCAATTCTCATCAGATCACCATACCCCAGACCGATGGGCCTGCAGTCGTCTACACCCTCTGCAAATTCATTCACGATGAAATGATGCAGGGGTGCAAACTTGCGCCAGTATCCGAGGCGGTATTTTGCACTTTCCATGTGCTCCCCCTCGGCATCGAGGGGGCGGCCTTCGTTCTCATCAATCAGTGAGGCATCAGGCACTTTTTTATCAAAGTCCTGCACAAAATACTTCTCGCCGGAGAGGTACATATCAAGTCCCATTATATCACCCCCGTGCCATAGGTCCGGCCTGCTTCAAATGGATCAACCCACACGGCCTCATTGGTATGATAGGCCAGAGCATCCAAAAAGGTCCGCACCTGATCTGAACAGGTCTTGTCGCTGTAGGCGGTGTAGACCATCAGTCGCAGGGTCCGTAGGTCAAGAGCCGTGCCCGTTTGACCGTCGTTTTTCAGATCCTTTTCGAGTTGCATAATGAACTCGAGATACTCGAACGTATAATGTCTGGGGGCCTCAAGGGCTACGTTGACTATCTCGTTCATGCGTCGATCCTTCCGGCTGCGCTCGCCTCGGCGGCATAAACGGACATCGGGCGATCCGCCTCAAAGAACCTGTCTCGCTCCACCCCGAGCCCAAGGGGCCCTGTGAAGTTCTCGAGCTGATCGAGCATCACATAACCCAGCTCGGGATATCCGAGGCCGAGATCACAGAGGCCAAACATGCGCCCCTGATCGTCACTGTCCTGTATCAACCAAGTGCATTGGGCGGTCGGCGTGAACAGTTTTAGGACGGGCCGATGGTCAGCGTCCGGCGTTTCATAATTCTTGCGAAGCTGGGCCCATTGGGATTTGGTGATCAGCTTACCGTGGGATCTAGTAATAGATGCCATATCAGAGCCCCCCCTGCAGTGCGAAGTGACGCTTTTTCATCATGGCACTGTGCCGAGCCCGTCTGGCATCGGTCCAGCCCTTTTGGCTGCGCACGCTGTTCTTCCGCAGGCCTTTGTGCCCATGCAAGGCCAGCGCTCTGAGAAAATGTGGCAGGGTTAATTCACCGAGCCGGATCATTTGCTTGCGGCTTTTGGAATAGTATTCAGTATCCAGCAGGCGGATGATGTCCGCAGGCATTTCTGAATTGTGCGTGGCACTTTCCATTGCAGCTAGTTGGTTCATTGATAACGACATACAATGTCCTTTCGTTAGTTGGTTAAAGATCTGACCTGTCTCGTCAGGCAGGGTAGGTCATCGCCCTGCGACGGCCCCACAGGGCCGTTTCGACTTATCCAAACACTCGACCCCAAAAGCCTCGGTTGCGGATCTCTGTGAGGCGCTCCGCCATCAGCTCGAGCTGGGCCTCTGCGGCCTTCCGATCAGCCTCGGCGGTCACCCTGCGCTGATATTCGTCTGAGGCCTCTTTCTGCCAGTTCATTGTGGATTGGTTCATTCCCTTCAGCGTTTGGATCTCCCGATGTAGGCCGAGGATCTCATCGTGCGCTCGGGCCAGCTCGGCCTCGGCCTTCCGGCGTTTCCGGTCCGCCTCTTTGCGCATATCCCGCACCAGCTCGATCCGGCGGTCTCGAGCGGCGATCACCTCATTGGCGTGGGCGAGATCTTTTTGGAGCTGATCATTATTCTGTTCCGCCAGCGCCTCATCTGAAATTACACGGGCTCTGATTGCAGCGAGATCATGGGCGGCTGCCCCCAGCTTTTGCGCTGCCATCTCGAGCTCGGCCTTGTGCTTGCGGACCATCTCGGCCCGTTCTTTGCGCATTGCGTCAATGTGCCCCTGCAGTTCGACCTCTCGATCACTCGGGACAGGCTGGGCGGCGGGGACGGCCTCTTGCGCCTCGATGATCCGGCGCAGGGTGGGGTAAGAAATACCATAGGCCTCTTGGATATCTTTGGCCTTAACGCCTCGAGCCCGAGCGGCTGCAATCTCGGGGCCATTGGCCCATGCATTGCGGGTTTTATTTTTCACCCAGCGGCTGCCACAGTCAAAATGAGTTTGATTTAGTACGTTCATGGTCTGATCCTTTCCAGATCGGTTAGTTGGTTTCTGACTTGTCTCATCAGGCGCTGGGAAGTCACCCCAGTGCGACGGCCCCAGAGGGCCGTTTCGACTTAGGCGGCGAACCGCTGCCATGCCTCGCTCGATATGATCCGGCTCACGTCGGCCTCACGTTGAGTGAGGGTTGTGGCGATGTTGTCCGAGCCAGTCCGGCGCACCTTGAACGCCTCGCTATTGTGGCTGGCCTTAAATGTGAGGGCGGAATACAGGGCCCAGACGGTCATACCTCTTGATGCGGCCTCGGCGTCGAGCTGCATCATAAGATCCTTGGTGGCCTTGGGGCTGTTGCCCGTATCGAGCAGCACCTGCTCCGCCTCGGCGGGGGTGATCTCAGCCAATGCCCAGCGCTGCCACACTTTGCACCGATCATAAAATTTGGACGCCTCGGATGTGATAAACGCCCCGAGCTTGTCCGGCGTAAATGAGGCAGTATGCCGGAAAGCATCCGTGGACAGGACATTGCCCATCATGCCGTTTTTGCAAACCAGATCTGTGGCGGCTCCCCAGCACTTGATCGAGCCTCCGCCGTGATAGTTTGACCAGCCTGCCGTGAAGTTGAGCAATGTGGAGCGGCCCGAGAGCTGCTTTATGGTCTCGCAGATCCCAGCAAATTGGATATCCACCCGTGCAAAGCGACCATCGAAGGCCGTGCGCTGCTTGCTGGTCACTTTATCGTTGAACGCCGAAGTGGGCAGTCCGGCGGACAGGCCTTCCACAAAAGCGTCATGGATGTCGCTATTCTGGGCGATGGCAAATTGCTGACCCACGACGTAGAGCGGCTGCCCTGTATCCGAGCGGATCAATAGAGAGCCGATCTGCTTGGGCAAGATCTGCAGGGTCCACTGCTTATTGGGGTTGTCTACTCGAGACAGGGCCAGCTCGCCGGACATCGGGTCACGGTCTTCGGTATAACCGAGGGCCTTCTGCTTCACGTTGTAAGATAGCCTGCTATCCAGAGCGAGCGGGTCAGGGGCTGCGGTCTTTTGTGCAGCGTCCTGCATGATGCGCTGGGCGATGCTGATAACGTCGGCTGGCTGGCGGTCTACAATGTTAGTCATTTTGGTCATTCCTTTAGTTAGTTGGTTATGAGGCACGGGGCCCCCGCCCCCCTCTTGGGGGTGCCCATCCTGTAGCATCATTCGGTGCATTTCACAACACCTTATTATGCACATTAAAATACACAGCAAAATAAGGTTAAAAGTGCTTAATTCGGGGGAACGGTTTTTTTCGACCTGTACCAAGCCAAACCCCTTCCGGCATTCTGGGGGCTTCTCCGGCGCTCTCAGGGGCATATTGAAAAAGGGCCCCGCAGGGCCCCCTTCGATCATAAGATGAGATATTTCCACACGGCCCACCAAAAAACGGCGAACCCGATCCATTGATAGAGGATCACCAATTGATGGCGGCCTCGCCCTTGGGCGTGACTTTCAGTGTCACGGGGCCCAGCCTCGGCATGTCCTTCCAGATCTCGGAAGGCCGAGCACACGGCAGGCGCTCCACATACTTCCGCCGCAGAAGTGCCTCGGCTGCCTGATCGATTTCGGCTGCCGTCCGTCTCGGCTGCCCCTTGTCCTGCATCGCTCGGATAACAGGGAAGGGCACGCAGATCTTGTTGGCTCGGGTGGCCCCCGTGATCAGGATAATGGACATGATGTCGGTTAATGTGTTGTCAGTCATATTTTTGGTCCTTTGGTTAGTTGGGCCCGAGCGGCTGCCCGAGCTGAGGACAGAATATCATCCGGCTCTATTCAGTGCAAACCAAACCACCCAGCAATAGATGCTATAACGCACTTTCAGCGCCGGACAAAAAAACTGGAATTTTTCTCTTGTGTGTGTATAACTAATTTATTATGGGTGTGTATGGTTAAATAATTGTGCGTGTGTAGTTATTTCTTGACGTGCAAGTCTTTTTACTTTAGCCAACTAACTACCGTGAACAAAGAGGGAACAATGCTGATTGACCAACAAAGAGCAATAGAACTCGGCGAAGCTATTATAGATGCAGCCGAAATAACTAAGAAACACGGCGTTCCAACTTATGTAATGCCGATGAACAACACCTTCATTGCCGTAAAAAGGAATCTCGGGGGCGAC
>Ga0255768_10002505_pt1 | contig 18494 bp, 12 predicted proteins | sample 071ome_33_FD_179983 | JGI IMG/M metagenome (GOLD analysis project Ga0255768, IMG submission 179983) | Coastal salt marsh microbial communities from the Groves Creek Marsh, Skidaway Island, Georgia - 071412AT metaG (version 2) | ecosystem: Environmental > Aquatic > Marine > Intertidal zone >...
CATCTTTAAGTGAATAAACATTTTCATTTGTACTACCTGCAAGTACAACTGCACCTGCATCTACAACAGAAGTAATTTCGTGTGTAGGCTCTATAGTTAACAAAGCATCAACTACAGCAAATTCAGAAGCCCAACTGTCTGCAAATGGGTCGCCTTCCCATAGATATTCTGCATCTCCATCATTAGCTGTAACAATTAATCTATCTTTTACAAACCAAACACCTGTAAATATTCCACCAGTAAAACCTGTATTGTGTACATCCCAACCATGACCACCTGGTTCATAATGTACAAACTGTGTATTAGTTGTTCCTGCAGTTCCAGTAGTAACATAAATTGTATCTCCAAATGCTGCAATACCTGTAATAGCATAAAGTATTCCAGTAGATGTCATAGCTGTCCAAGTATCTCCATCATCTGTACTTTCATAAATAGTTGTACCATCAGCTACATAAATATTTCCATTCGTAGTTCTAGCCATATAGTTATTATCTGAACTAAAGCTAATACTCTCTGGTGCAGTTGTGTATAACAAATGAGTGTGATAAGAAGTTTCATCATCACCATGAAATACATCTACACCTTTGCTATCAAAAAATCTTGTTGTATCTTTAGGAGTACCATTAGCCCTATGTGCTGTATCTAATCCCTGTCCACCTGTAAAGTTATTCCTAGAATAAATACGACCTAAGTTAGAAGTGAAATCTTCAGGGTTTTGTTTAACATTAATTTGACCTTCTTGTACATCAGATGATTGTATCTGCATCTCTCTACCAGGACCAACAGCAGAACGAAGTAGTATGTTATCAATTCTAACATCATACCCATATCTTTTAGGGTTAGATATATTAACTGTGGTAGCTACTCTAGGCATTATCCGTAACTTATACTGTTAATAGAAACTGGTTCTGGATATCTAGCTCTAAGGTCCTTTCGTGCTTGTTGTATTAAAGCTCTTTGATATGCTAACAATGAGTTTCTAATTCTTGTTGCTGAATCTACTGGGAAGTTAGATGTTGCTAATTGGTCAGATATATAGTCAGCAGTAGCAGTAGGTATATCTCTACCTGACATTAATTGTGCAGCTACTCCTGCCATAACGATTGGTTCATATTCACTTTCTAATCCTATGCTTGTCAATGTGTCTGACTCTGCAGTAGGTTCTACAAATTTCTTTTTAAAAGTTATATAACAAGTATGTCCTGAAGCGATACCATACATTTGAATTGCATTGACTTTATCTGGTCCATTGTTACTGTAAGTAATTGTTTGAGATACACCATCTGCATCTACATAACTAAATGGATTAGGCAGGTCTACCATTTCGACCGTGACACCTCTGTATATAGTTCCTGTTTCATCAGAGTTACCATCCCAGTCTGTGTACTGTGATATAGCTTTGATTGGAGCTATCAAGTAGTTATCGTAGTCTCCACTTAGTAATGTATAGCCAGTAGAAGATATAACTGATTTAGTTTCTACTGCAAATAATGTAGGGTACATATTTTTTATTTGGTCACACACTGCATCAAATACATTCTTACGAGGAAATGGTGGAGTAATTTTAATTAAATCTCCTACGCTATGACTAGCTGCAGTTGTACCTCTTGCAGCTCTAGTTACTGTAACTGTATTAGTAACTGCGTTAAGGTCAGTACATATCATTAGCTCTTGACCTATTTCAATTATTGCACCTGCATCTAAAGCATCTTCTTCTTCTACGGATAACAAGTCACCATTAAATACTACTGATGTATCTGTTGTGTTAATGGCTGTAGTTAGTGTTGTATAACTAACAATATCATCCATTGGCTCAAGATATTCTCTGTAAGTCCTATCTACTAGGTCGCCAATAGTTGAACTCATTGGACCTCCTAAGCAGTTCTAAATATTAATTTTATACTACGGTCAGCAGCTTCTGTATCATCAGATGTAATTCTAATAAATCCACTAGATGCAAAAGCCCAACCACTAGGGTCAACTCTAACTGCATCTCCTACAGATATTGTATATGATACATCTGTTCCGTCTGTTTCTTTTACGTCATACCAGTTTGTACCATCTACTGAAAAATCAAATGTAACAGCAGTACCTGTCATTGTTGCAGGAAACACTATTCCTGTTAATAACATACCGTCTGTATTTACTTTAAGTGAATTACTCGCATCTGCTGATACGTCAATCAATGCTTCTTTAACGTTAAATTTATACATATCTTCCTTACTATAGCACAAGAAAAGGGTGGAGGTGGAGTTCCACCCTAATCTTGAAATTAATAATTACTACGGGGTAGCAATTTCATCTATGTGGAGATGATATTGTGGAGGACCGAAGTCGATTCCCATTTCCATATAGATTGCTTTTGCAACTCTTGCATAATCATCTTGGTCAATGTCTCTCACGAAAACAGTTCCTTTACCAGGAATGTTTGTGAAGATAGGGCTTACATAAGCCATATCTACGATGAAAGCATCATTAGAACCTAAGATGTTAGAATCAAGAACCATCATTCCGATTGAACCGAATGGTGTAACAACAGTATCAATGTCGATACCTCCAACGTTTCTATCTCTTGGAAGGACAGCAGCAGTTGTACCACCTGATTGTGGAACGTGTAACTGCTTGTTAAGTTCTAGCAAGTTAGCAGAGTTTACCAATAATACTGGATTTTTAACTGGAGCGTTTGCATCATAAAGTGTCTTTAGACCTTTAGCGACTGCATCCCAGTCAAGTTTTTTAGCAGTACCACCTGTGGCTTCTGTGCTTGTATTGAAATATGTGTTACCACCATTCAATCCACAGTGAGCCTCAAGTCCTCTGAATGTTCTGTTGTCAGATACAGGTCCACCTGCATTGACACCATCAGCGAATGTACCGTTGATAGCGAACCATTCAACTTCTCTAGCTACTTTTTCAAGAGCTAACTCGAGTTGTTCTGCCATTTCATCAGTAATTGGATTACCTCCGAATAAAGCTAATTTATCGGCAGCAGTTAAAGTTCCATCTCCATCTGAAGAATTTGGAAAAGCTGCTGACAAATCAAATGTATTTTGTTGATTGTAAGCTGCCATAGATGTATATGACATTTTTACACCTTTGTGGAATATCTGTGTTACTTGGGTGTAAGCTCCTCTATTTCGACCAAGGTATTCTGTTGGTTGTCCACCTTCAGTTCCCTCTGTTGGTGCTGAAGAGATTGTAGCATTATCGGCTGTTTGGAATTGGAAGAAAGTTGATTGAATAACTTTACCACCACCAGACAACCCACCAAGTGCAGATAAGAAAGGTGTTCTTTGACCACCTACGCGAAATAACTCTCCTTGAAAGTTATTAATATCTTGTGCGTAAATTGGGTCAGGGGTTGTAATTGGTCCCATTTTTTTCTCCTATTTACTTATCTTTTGGGTTATCCATCATAGCTAACTTAGCTGAAATGGATTGTCTTGTACTTGTTTCTGGAGAATTAACATACTCCTTAAATGCAGACATCACATCTTGTGGTTTAGTATCTACACCTAATTTATTAAGTTGCTCTACACGTGATTGAGCTTGAACAACATTTTCTGTTACAGGTTCTTCTGGTTGAGTATTAGCATCAATAGCACCTACCTCGCCAAATTCTGTTTTAACAAACTCTTGTATAGCTTCGACATTTACATCTCCGTCATACAATTTAGTAACAGCTTTACCGATACCTTTATCAGCATCTAAGCCCATAGAGTTTAAAGCAGAGTTCATAAGGTTCTGCTTAAATGCTTTATTTTCAGCCTTGAGTTTTTTATACTCATCTCTAAGTTGAGCTATAGAATTTTCTTCTGGTTGCTCGATATTATTTTGTTCTGTATTTTCCATATATTTTTCTCCATCTTCTCTAGCATATAAAAAATCCCATAACATTAATCGCTAGGTAATTAAAGGGATTATAAGTACGCAAGGTTTTGTGAACAACAAAGAGAACACCTTGGAGGTTCTCTCGCAATACGACCCTATCTTTTAAGTGCCGAACTCGACAGGCACTACATCTAGTATAACAGATTTATTTAAAGTGCAAGTTTATTTATGCTTCTTCTAATCCTGTAACTGCACCTGCTTGTGTTTTAGCTGCACCTGCTTGTAGGGAACTAAGTGACTGTTGTTGAGCTATTATAGCTTGTTGCCTTCTAGCTTCTGCAGGGTCTTGGAATACATCAGTTTGTAATACACTTTCTAAAGTTATTGGTGTAGTTCTTGATTGTTGCCTACTTAATCTATTTAATGTAGCAATCTTATCTGCACTTCTAGCAAACAATCTTGATGCACCTTCTTGTGTAATACCTGCTTGTAATAATCTTTGTGCTTGTTGTGTATTCAAATCTAAGTTTCTAAGTGCAGCTTCAGCACCTAGTTCTGCTTGACTTATTTGATTTGTTAATATTGCTACTGACATATCAGGGTCAAGTCCTGCAACTAATACAGCTTGGTCATTAACATCTACTCCAAAGTTTGTAGAGTAGTATGCTTTTATTTCTTCTGCTAAAGGATTATCTATAAATGCTTGACGTGTACGTTCTACTCTAGTTCTAAACTCTGATACTGATACATCGCCTGCAATAAGCTGTGCTACTTTTCCTGCTTGGTCAAACACAGTAGGGTTCAAACCATTTTCTAAAAATACTCTAAAGTAACCTTCTCTAGTTTGTTCATATTGAGTTTCTGTCATTCTTAATGAACCATCATCTCTTCTAATACCAGGATAAAACAATGGGTACTCTTCTGATTGTCTTACTGCAGCTATAGCAAAATCAGCACTACCTGTTTCTATGTATTGGTCTGTATATGTTTGTAATAAACTACCTTTACCTTTTAACCAAGGAACTATATCTTCAATTTGTTCGGGAGTAAGTACATCTTCAGGAGTTGATGCTGCTGATGATTTACCAAAGTTATCAAATACGCTTTGTAGTTTATCAAAGAAATCTTCGTTAGATGTTACACCTTCTGTAGATTGAGAAGGTTCTGTTAAAGAATATCCTTCACCTAATAATCTGTCTAAATCTTCTTGACTAAACGCTTTGTCACCACCTGGAGGTGAATCAGCTCTAAATATAGGTACACCTTTTTCAAAATCTTCTTCTGTAAATTCCATTAGTAAATCCCCGTTGCTGCACCACCTGCGATGACTTGACTAAAGCCTTGACCTTTTAATCCTGCTGCCATCTTAGTTAATGCTCCTTCATCATTCTGTGACAAGAAGTACGCCCTAGCTAGTTTACTAACTTTACTAGGGTCATCTTCTTGTAATATAGAGTACACGAAATCTCTATCTCGTCCACTCTCGTCTAAGTTACCTTCTTTGGATAAGACAGGACGTAAAGATGCTAATGCTATATTATAGCTTTTGCCTTTAAACCTCTCGGCTACGCTAGCATCCCATATCTCTTGTAACTGTGCATCGAGTATTGCCTCGCCACCTTTTATCCCATAAACATTTGATAAGTACTGAATGTCGTCTGCAGTAAATCCACTTCCTAAATCTGGTCCTAGTTTCTGTAATAATTTTTGTTGAACTTTATTAGTGTTTGCTTTGCTAACAGATTGAGAAACAGTATTGTCTTTAATATATTGTGTGAATACTGGGTCACGATATCCAGGTAAGTCAGGATATGCTAGTAACCTAAATTGTTCTGACAACATAGCTGAATCATATTTACCAGTTAACCTTTGGTTATATAGATAGTCAGTAAGAGTTTCATCTATATCTACTAATCCATATTGATACATCAAACCACTAACTTCTAGCATAGCTTTATCTTCTAATGCTCTTAGTGTTGCATTACTATCACTATCTGTTCCTAATGCAATAGCTTTAAAGTATTGTAGTTCATCTCCACTTAGTGAATTAATGATGTTACTCTTGATTGCATAGTCATCATAAGTTAATACCTTGCCTTCAAACAATGATTCAAGATATACATTTAATACTGAATAAGTACCACCAATATCTTCTCCTAATTGGTTGACTGCACCTTCTGCTTCTTTATCTAACAAGAAAGGATTTTTTACAGCCTCTGCTTTTATTTCTGATATAAATAATTCTAAAGGATTTAATTCTGCAAACTCTGCTGGTATCTGTGCTAAGTCTCCAAAGAATACTGAAGAACTTAATATGTCATCAGGTGCTTGTGTTTGGAATACTTGTCCATCAAATAATGTATCAGCAGTGTAATAGGTGTATAGTTCTTCTTCTATTAAAGGTATCTTAAAGAAATAATAATATTTATCTCCTGCTTTTCTTACAAAGTCTGCTTGTGCAGTTACAGGAACTTCTACTGTTGTATCTTCTTGGTTTTGATTAGGTGGTGAAGAAAAAACATAACCTGCATCGATAGCTTCTTGTATTGTAGTAAACTCACCTGCTAAACCATCTTTATTATAATATATTGCCATTAACCACCTAGCCTTGCTTTTTGTCTGCCTAGTTCTGCTACGAAATCTATAATAGTTCTATCTACATCATCATAATCACTTCTTCTTGGTTGAGGTAATTCTTCTATATCGAAACCTAATTCTTGTCCAAGAATAATTTGTATCTGTCTTTTTGTTTCTGGATTAGCAGAGCCTTCTACTTTATTTACCATTGCAGATATCTTATCTACTGCTCTATTAAACATAGCAACTTCTCTTTGTGAATAACCTTCTTCTCTACGCTCCATACCTAACTTTCCTTCAGCAGGTATAGGTCTTTCTTTAAACGATTGACTTTCAGGTCTTACATCATAAGATTGACTTTCAGGTAAGACATCTGTTGGGGGAGGAGTTGGTACACCACGTACAACTTTGTTTACATCTAACATTGCATCAGTATAAATACCAATACCTCTTGTAATATCTTGCATTTTTTCTTCGTCAGTCTCACCTCTGCCTGGTAACTTCATACTTGTAACAAATGGCTTTACGTAATCTGTATATGCTTCCCATATTGCAAATGGGTCGTTACCTGCATCTTTCACCATTCCAAATTGGCTTTCACCATCTTCTAAATCTTTTTTAATTACGTTTAAATAATACACAGCAAAGTTTGTATTATATTGTGCGTCTTCTAAGTTTTCCTCAAATTGTTTTAAAGTGATATCTCCTGCAAAACTTTTAAGAGTTTCATCAGGTTCACCATCAGTAAAAAATCTACTAGCGTTTATTTGAAATAATCCTAATGAATCTGTATCTTTGTTTTTTGCAAGGGTATCAAAATTAGATTCATAGTACGCAGTCATTGCAAGAATAGGAATATCTTCTTCAGATGCTCCTGCTTCTTTTAAATATTCTATTACTTGTTTGGTATCTACCTTAGCCATTATGTAGGCGCTCCTTGTTCTATAGCAGACAACCCTCTATTTGCAGCTAACAAATTGCCAGTTGCTCTGTCATATCTCTGTTGTTTATTTATAAAATCTAATTCAGGTTGTATAAGATTTTGAACTGCTGCTCCTAATCTTTGTGAGAACAATACACTTTGTCTCTCTTGCGCTCCTGCACCAAATGCACCTAACTCTCCAACAACTTCTACTTGTTGGTCAAATAGTTCTGGATACATTAGTTTTAATTCATCATCTGATAAATTAGGATTACGTTCTTTTAATTTTCTAATTTGTGCAGTAGCTGATATAGCAGCTTGACCTGCAGCAATGCTACGCTCCTCTGCTTCCTTCTGCATCTTAGATATATCCTTAGCTACATCTGCAGATATTTTGTTAACTAAAGTACTAGCATTTCGTATATTACTTAAAGTCATTTGACCTGCAGGAAAATATTGTTGTAATGTATTGAGCATTAAGTATCCTGCTGTTTCATCTTGAAATACAGGTACTTCTGTTAACACATCAGAGAATACTCTATCTTCTCTAGTAGCAACATCTTTATCTAATTCATTAAATAAGAAATCTCTTACTTCTTTATTCCTTGCATCATCCCAAGCATATTTAGTTTCTTCTGTTCCTAATCCTAGAAAGTCTAATAATGAACCTGCAACTTCTGGTATAGGAGGTACTCTACCTTCTTTGTTATGTGTAGCCATAGCTTCTTGTACTGCTATTGCTGTTGCACCATCATACACTTCTGGTGTAAAAGATGTTCTTAAATATCCTGCTCTAATGAGTTTATCTTGCAAATCTCCAATGTATGACTCTGATAGAAAATCTGAACCAAACAATGATTGGTCCATATCAGGTAAGTACACAGGAAAGTTTCCATATTCTGAATCAGGAGATTGTATCTGTGAATAACCTAATGGATATCCTCTACTCTCTAATCCTAAAAATCTAATATCTGGAGCTACAGCAATTAAGTCTGCAATAATACTTTCTTCTGACAAAGGTCCTGACAATGGTTGTACTTCTCCAGTATCAGATATTGCAGCACCAGGAATTTGACCTTGCAATACAGCATTTCTTAAAGTACTTTCTATTGCTTCTGCACTTAATGCTTCAACATCAGCCTTAATAGGAACAGCTCCAAGATTAGGACCAAACGCTGTACCACCTGCTGTAGTTGTTTCTTCTGGTAGCTCTACTTCTTCTTCTGGTAGCTCTACTTCTTCTTCTGCATAAGTATCGGGTATAACGTTATTAAAACCTTTTTTATATTCAGATTGAAAGTCCTCTACAATACCTGATACACCTTCTGCAGCAGCAACATCTTGTAATATTTTAGTTTGGTTAACTTCTGCAATAGGCATATTGTTAATAACTCTATTTATAAAATTAATTGTATTTTGTCTATTCTCTGCAGTTACTTTATCCCAAGACTCTGCTGCTTGTAATTCTTGTTCAATAGATAATTGTTTACCTAAACGAATAGCAGCAATTATCTCACCAATAATTTGTCCTAGACTTTTTTTCTTTGCCATTATAAGTTAGCTCCCTCTTCTAGTAGTTTAACCAAATTTTCCTCAATTTGCTTGCTTAGAATATCTTGCCATACATAGTAAAATTCTGGATATTTTGTGTAAAGTTCTTCTGCGTGTTTTCTAAATGTTTCACGTACATAATAACCTGTAAGTCTTTTAGGACTTACTTGTAAAGAACCTGCTTGTTTTTGTAGTATCTCTTCAAAATTATCATAAGACTGAAAGTATATATTTAATGCTTTTGCTACAGGATTATCTTTCATATCTTCTCTCATAGCACCTTCTCTTAACTGTCTTATCTGTGTATCTAAATCAGTAGGTCCAGGTGTTCTAGGTTGTATGTCATATCCAGGAAATGTTTCTCTTAAAACACCATTCATTCTAAATAACATTTCGTTTCTGACTTTTGCACTTGCTACATAATCAACTGAACCTGGTGTACTAATGTTTCTTCTAAAATTTTCCATAGCCAATCTACCTGCAGCCATATTATAAAGTGCAGCCCATTCATTTATCTCTAAGTCATATCTTGCAATACCTTCACCTATAGCATCTGCTGTAAATGACTGTACCCAAGCTGTATAACTAAATTCATCTAATGGACTATCAGGATTAAAGTAATACGCAACATCTGGTAAATCTTGAAACAACTGTTCATCTGCTGCAGCTAATCCTGGTTCTGTATAAGGAGTTCTTCTAATTTCTTTTGATTTAGATATCAACAATGCTGTAGGGTCATAACCATATAGTTTATTGAATTGTTGAGTAGCTAATAACGAATCACCACCATTCTCTCTTAGTAACTGATAATACACTGTAGCCCATACATTAAATGCAAAGTATCTACCATCTGGGTCTAATCCTGAATTAACTAACTCTTCTGGGTTCATATAAAGTTCTCCACCTGGCATAACTTCTTTCTCCCATCTGAAACTACCTCCAGTTAAGAATGAACCTTGAACACCACTTCGTATTAATGTGAGTACTGTTGCTTGTCTTTTAACTAGCTGTAGTGATTGTTTTACTTTTTCTTCACTACTTAAATCTAAATGTCCTGCAACTATTTTGCCTTTCATTAAATCTTTTGCAGTATTTGTATATTGAGTCTGCCAAGATTCAGGACCTACTTGTAATGCTGCTGCACCTTTTCTCAACCAAGAAGGTATCAAATAATCAATATCATTTTCATTAATACCGTAAGGAAATAATGTTTTATAGATAGCAGAGTTTTCTTTCATATTAGGCATTAAATACTTTGCACCAATTTGTACAGCAGGACCAACTCCTGGTATCAAACCACCTGCAACAATGTTTGCTGATGAAGCAAAACCTACAGTTCTCATTCTTGTAGATTCATCTGTTATATTTTCACCACCAAAGAATTGACCTGTTTGAAAGTAATTATTTAATACTTTATCTACTACAGGAATAACAAACACTTCTTCATTAGTTAATGGGTCTGTATATAAGAAACTATCATTATCATTATTAGGGTCTGATTCTCTTGCAGAGTCTACAGTTAAATACATCTTACGTAACTTAGTAGGATTTTCTCTAAGTAGTCTTGTCCAAGTAGTTGCAATTTCTTTGTGAACTTCTGCGAATGGGAATATTAATGCAGTAGCTTGTGAGAACTGTGAACGTCTATTTAAGTCATACAATAATTCTTGTACATCTTGTAACGCAACAGCTTTAGCTATTTCATCATATTGGTCTATGTTAGAAAAGTTAACACCACCTTGTGTTGGTATAGTATCATCTAATTTCTTTATTATTTTTTTATCAGCTCTTGCAGCACGTGCATTTTTACGTACAGCTTCTAGTGCTTCAGCGTTTAATGTATATGCTGTATCTGCAATACGTTGCCAGTAAAATTGTTTAAATGCAGGAGACCTTGACAAAAAGTTTGTTGGCTTAGACATTAATATATCAAACCAAGCATTAACAGCATTGTTATATGACGCACCTACACCTGGTCTGTTGTCTATTCTACGAGATACTTTTACTACTTCAGGTCCTATCTCAACATATCTTTCTAGTTCGTTTAATAATTCATCATATTGTTTTTCACTAGCTTTTCTACCTAATGGAAGTTTTAATGTTTCTACATACTTACCTTCTGCATCTAAATATCCAAACTGTGTTTCTCCTTTTGCAATACCTTCTATTAACGGGTCAGATAATTTACCATTTTCAGTTATTTCGTAATACATACGTAGTGGTAAACCATTTTCATCTTTAGCATTTCTATAAACAGTACCTTTAGGTATCTCTACTTTTTGACCTTTAACCTTTATGTATTTCTTAAAGTCTCCACCTGTTTTTTCTACAAGTCTTGCTTGTAGTGATTCTAAAAACTCTAATGTTCTATCTTGGCTTTTAACTATTTCTCTACGTGAATTTAAAGTAATAGCATCAGATTCTTCTGCCCAGGCTTGATATTGTTTCCACAAATCATCAGATATAACTTCATCTGTACCAGTAAACCCACCTCTATACACAAGTGCATCTGCTAATTCATCTAATGTACTAAATTTGTATTTACCTTTACCACTTATAATTCTTGCTACTTCTACAACTAAATCATCATCTGCTAGTTGTTGTAACTCTGTAGCCCAACCTTGTGCATATCTTCTACGTGATGCACTATCTCTTAATGCTTTATCTTTTTGTACAACATCAAAAAATCTATCAACACTGTTTGCTTTTCTTATAAGTATTCCATTACTACCTCTTGACATACCTTGCTTAAATAACAACGATTCTTGAAATGATTTACCTAAAATATCTGTCGATGCTTTTCTGTTAAATGCGTAAGCTAAGTGTGATATAGGATGTGTCCACATATTTGATAAATCTGCAGCAAACATACGTAACTGTTCTTCAGATATAACTCTTACCGTCCAAGCAAATCTTAATAACTGAAATGGTTTCCATACTTGAGTAACTGCGTTGTTAGCTAATCTAAATAAAACAGAGTTAGTAAGTCTCTGTCCTTCTTTATCGTATTTATAAAATAACTTTGCAATATTTTTAGTAACTGCATTAGATGCTATGTTTCCTGCACCAAATGCTTCTTGTAACATAGTAGGGTCATCAAGCATATCAAATACTTCTAGTACTATTGGTTCAAACTGTCCTTCAAATTTTCTACCAGTTATTTTTTCAAACTCATCAAGCAATTCTTTTCTAGCATCTAATTGTTTTTGCTCAATATATTTTCTAGGATTTTTTACACTAGATGGAACAGTTGTGTTATCCAATGTTGGATATGACCATTTAGAAATAAACTCTGCAAACGTCTTATCTGTTTTAGCTAGTTCTGATAGTTCATCACCATAGTTCTTTGATGATAATAACTGTGGTAAGTCTATACGTTTAGGACCTAGTTTATTTAGTCCTGTCATCTCATAAAGTGTATTTCTAAATGTTCCTAATATTCTAAATGTTTCATTCATATCAGGTAACGGAATATTACCTGTAAGCATCTCTGACATTAACTGTGCAGTAGGTTGTGCAAACTCTAAGTCACCATCATAAGTGTTTAAAATAAATTCTTTGATTGCATCTTTGTCTCCCTTAGCTGCAAGATTTTCTATTTCATTAATATCTAACTGTGCTTTAGTTGCATCTTTAATTTGTTGCCCTGCTTTACCAGATTTAGAACCACTAAATCCTACATCTACTACTTCATCCCCTACAATAGAAACCCAATATTTTCTTGACTCTCTAATCTCTGCTATAAAGTTTTGTATACCACCTGAAAATTCTTTAGGAAAACCTTTAGCAGTCATAAGTTTCTGTAGTTCACCAAGTATGCCTTTATCTTTCCCTACGCCTGAACCTAACAATACATTATAAAATTCTTCAGTCATACGAACTTTAGATACTTTAGTTCCTGACAAAGCCATATCGTTCAATTTAACATTTGCATCACCAAGTTTTTCAAACAGTTCTTTTCTTTGGTTTGCATTAAATGGTAACGAGTCAACAAGTTTTTCTAATTCTCTAAATCCTTTTACAGTAGAGTGAGCAGTTATATATGAAGGAGATACCTCTTTAAATAGTCTAAACATCTTACTATCAGATGCTTTTCTTGATACAACAGCTCCTACTCCTAAGAAATCTCCCATATCTGAAAAGTCAATCTTGCCACCATCATCTAGTATTTTTCCATTCTTTCCAAATACACGTCCTGCTGCTCTTGATACGTGTCCTCTAAATGTAAATGAATAAGGGTCTAATCTCTTTGTAATGTTTCCTGACCTAACATTCTTAGCAATAATATCTCCAACTGTATCAGCAGAGTTAGCTTTAAGTATTGCTTGTTTAGATGCAGGGTCTAGGTCAGGTAGTATCTTCATTAAATCTTCATATTTAATTCCACCTGATTGTACGTTGTCATAAATAAATTCGTATATTTGTTTACCTGTAGTGTTATGCCATTCTTCAAATCTAGTTTTATTTAATGAAGGTCTTAATACTTTAGATAAACCTGAAGCATTTTTAGCTTTCTCTACGTTTTTAACACGACCAATTCTTAATCCACTTACGTAAGCATTAATAGCTGTTTCATATTCAGCTTGTGCTTTTCTAACAGCATCTACATCCATATCTTCAGGTCTAGCTCTTCGCAACTTATGTGATTTATCGTGTAATCTTTGTATATGAGCAGGTGCTTCACCTTTAAAAGCTAAAGCGTGAGTTGCTTCGTGGTCTAAAATAAAATCTACATACTCTTCATAATCTTTAATTGCACCTTCTTTTATTCCTGCTCTACCACCACCATAAATTACTTGTCCATCAGGTCCTGTTCTTAGTGTTTTCTTTATAGCATCTCTGTCTATAAGAACAGTAAGGTTAACATCGTCACCTTGCACTCTTGAAATTGTTTTACCTAATGAAGTAAAAGGTTTTCCTTTTAACGGTTTAACTTTGTTTTTTGAAGTAACTGTTTGTCCTTTTTGTGTAAAGAATCTGTAAGTATTTCTACCACCTTCTTTAGCTAGTGCATCTAATTCATCTAATGTATACGTTGGTTTTGTAAGTATATTATCTCCAACATCTACATATCTAAAAGCTCTTTTACCATCAATAATTAAATCAACACCTTGGTATATATCTGCACCTGTTGCTCTAGTAGCTAACCAACCTGTCATCTTTTCAGTAGTAGTAAATGCTTTACCTGCTTTAGACAATTTACCTACCCAAGCACCTACTAAGTTTGCAGGGTCAAGTCCTAAAGTTACAACGCCATCAATTAAACCTGATACTTGTCTATATCTTTCTGTTCCTGGTTGTGCAAAGTTCATAGCCATAATACGACCAGGGCTAATAGTTTGACCTCTGTATTTATTTGCTTCTACAGCTTCACGTTCTAATTCTGTTATAGGTGTTCCTAATTGTTGTTGAATAACTTGTTCTACGGCTTGTAATTGTGATGGGTCTTTGATAGTACCTGCTATTTGTTTATATATAGCTGTATCTCTAGCAAGTGTAGAGTTTCCAAAATATCCTTCACCTAAGTTTACTTTCTCACCTTTAGCTAACGATTTTAAAGCTCTAGTTGCAACAGTAGGTCCAAGTTGTGCTTTAGCTCTATCATATCTTTCAGCAAATTCTTTATCTCCTGATAAAAACTCAATAACATTTTCTCCATTACCTGCAGTAATTAATTCTGATATCCATATTAAATTAGCCCATTGTGGAGACATACCACCATCTATTGCAGCTCTTGCAGCAGCTTGATATGGTCTTTTAATTAATGCTTCAGCAAATGAATCTAATCCAACAAAAGCACCACGAACAAGTCCTCTACCCATAGCACGTATTTGTTCACCAAACTTTTTAGATTTCTCTTGTTCTATTTCTATTTGTCTTTTAACTAATGCAGATATTTCTGGTGAATCTTCAGTAAATCCTAACAATGCAGAACCTACCATAATATCTCTACCTAAAACATTACCGTATTTATTTACAATACCTTCTAGGTTTACACCTATATCAGGTTTAGATTCTATTTGTGACTTGACAGCTTTATATTGATTTTCTTTAGTTCTTTGCTCGTCAATGTTTGCAAGCTCTAAGTCAGGTGGTTCATATCCGTAAAGTGCCATAGTTTTATATTATCATAGCACTTGCTTCTTCTGAACCTCCCAGTATGTCATTGATGCTTGCAAGTATTGCGTTTGTTCTGTCTATGTTTGCAGGATTGTTTGGCATATAACCTTCTACTTCAGGTAACTCATCTACTGGATTTACCTGACTGTCTGAAGTTCTAAAAGCATTACCTTCTAAAACTGGTCTTGGTGTAGGACCTGGTGTTGTAGTAGGTAAAACATCAGGTGTTATAGCATTTACACCACCTACTGATACTTCATCTTCAGGAAGTAATGGCGCTCCTCTTAAAGCAGCTTCACGTTCTGCTGCACCTTCACCTCTTTGAGCATCTAATCCAAATGCTCCTTTTTTAACTCCTCTAGTCATTTATGTCCTCTATCCATACCATTTGTAATTTTCCATATCCTGGAACGTATACTATTGTTAAGCCATCCATATTACTCCACTCACTATCTTGTACTTCTTGTATCTGGTCATTCAAATACAATTCAGCAACATCTAATTTATTAATCTTCCAATCTTCTGATGTAACAATCTTGTGGAACTCATTGTTAATTCTGATTTCTTCTTCCATTAACCTGCTCCTTGTAAAAGACTTAGTACATCTTGTGGACCTGGAGGTGCGCCACCTGGTTGAGGTGGACCTGCTTGTCCTAACATTTGAGCCATAGCTGCTTCTTGTTGATTAGGTTGTGGCTCTTCTGCAGTAAAGAATTTCTTTAATATTGTTCCAATGTTATTTGGATTATTATATATCTCTACTAATGCCATTTGAGCTTTAGCATCATTTTGACTTGCTCTAGCTAATAGAGATTCAAACATAACTTTTTCAGCTTTTTCTTTAGTAATCTTTTCATTAATATTCTGTAGATTATCTAAACCATCCATTTCTCTCTGCATAGTTTCTTTATCAATAATACCTGCTTGGTATAACTGTAAACCTGTAATAACTTTGCTTGCTTCATCAAATGTAGCCATAGCACCGTACTTACGTTTTGTTAAGAAGTTACTGTCAATATCTGTTGCAGGTGTATAGTTCTCTGCAAATGATGAACCTCTTAATGTTCCAACTAATGGTTTACGTTTATTTAAAGCAAGTTCATCTAGTTCTAATCTTTTGTAATCTATATCTTGAATAGCATATTGAAGTACTTTATGATATTCATTTACCATAGCTCCAATACCTGCTTGTAATTCTTCTAGTCCTCTACCTGTTACGAAACTGTTAGGTGATATTGAATCATCTTGTACAGGATATCCTGCAACAGTTCTTAGGTGTCTTTCAAGTCTTGATACAGATTCAAATAACTGATAAGGCAAATTAGTTACTGGTTTAATTACTTGTGAACCAGGTGCTAAATAGTTAATAGCATTTCTACCTTTACGGTATTGTCCACTTTCAATTTCACCAACTATGTTTGTTTCTGTAAATACAGCATCTTCCATAGCTATAACTGACATAATGTTTACTTTTGCCATAGCAGCCATTAAACCTATTACTTGGTCAAACTGTCCTTGTATTTGGTCAAAAGAATATCTTTTAGCACAAACAAAAGCAGGACCTGACTTTAATGGATTTGGAACAAAGTCTACAATATTTTTGGAAGCAACGTGAACAACATACGTACCCTCTGGGTTTATGTATTCAACTACTACTTCACCTGATTCGTTTGAGTTTTCCCAAGAGCCATCTTGTCCAGGATTAACATACAAACCAGATGTAAAATTATATGGTTCATTTGTTTTCCTGCCTTGGTCTGCAAACCATCCCTTTAACTCTGGGTACATTTGCACAAGATATTCACCAGGTATTCTTCTTATAGTTACAAGTTCTTCTGCCATTTGGCTAGCACCTTGATAACCTGGAAATGTAGAATATGGGTCACGTAATTCTGCTACAGGATAGACATTACCTTGTGGGTCAGCTTTACTTGTTATTACCCATACTGCAAAACCATAACCTGGTAGCCATCTAGCTACTTGAGGTAGTTGTGTTTCTAATCTATTAAACTGGTCATAAGAAGTTACAATTCTTTCTAACTTATCTTTTTTCTTTTTATTACGTTCACTATCTCTAGGATTTGTGATATGCACATCTAATGCAGGCACTCTACCTATTTTTTGTGCAAGCCTATCTAAAGCAGATACTAATAAGTTTGGTGCAGGTAATAAATCTTCATCCATATTCTGCATTGATGGACCTAACAAAGCTGCTAAACCATCTGTTCCACCATTCATAATTGCTCTAAATCTTGCTCTATCAGGTAATGCTTCATCGTGCATTTCTTTAAGTGCGATTGTTCTGTCTAAAATATCTTTAACTAGCATTTAACTCCAGGGTGCTTCGTTCCATTCTACTATATTAAATCCTTCGTAGCTAGGTTTATAATCAATTCCAATATCAGAATATGTTGCCTTTTGCAACTTCCTTAATACTTTTATTGGAAACCAACTAGCCATTACTACGTCAGATTTGTAAACGTTTTTACGTTTAGCAGAAAAGTACGATAGCTGTTTTCTATATATCTCTGATTTTACTTTTGATTCTGTATTACCGTAAGGTAACACAATTAGTTTATCTGTAAACATAGGTGCTAAAGAAGTTACTCCAAAATGACTATCCCATTTATTTTTATAGGTCTCGTGTCCTTCAAGAACAATTCCATTGTTGTTAGCATAATCTTTAATACGTGGGTCTTGTCTAATAGCTTTTTGAAAGTTATTTTCTTCAATAACCCAATGTGATAAATGATATTGTCTATGCCATTCTTTAATAACACGGAATGCTTCTTCTACACCTCCACCCTTATTGTTTTCTATATCTACCATTTGTATAAGTGCATCTTCACCATCATCAAGTATTGCCCATAAAAATGCAGCTTGATAGCCAGATGCAGCAGGGTCTAATCCTGCAACTAAGTAAGAATGTTTAGGTATCTCTCCTACGTTCTTATTAATATCAAAACATTGTGTAATGTGTTCTACATTAAATATAGATGCACCACCTTCTCCAGGTCTGTTCTGATAAACCATTTCAAATCTTTGTAAACCACCAGTAGTCATAGCATCACGTTTACGTGATAGTAACCACTTGTAAGTTCTAAATCCTGACCACAACATACAATCAATATGTTCTTCTTCTTCTAGTTCTGGTATCTCACAACTAGAGTTATGTGCTTCTTCTACTATTGTTTCCCAAGCCTCACTATCTAACAATGATGAATATAAATCATCAGGGTGCTGTCTTGAACCAATAACAATAATTGCTGTATGTTCCTCTTTACGAGATGCTAATGTTGTAGTCCACCAGTTCTTTGTATTATGTCTTGCACGTGGTTGTGCTGTAGATGCGTGGTCCTCAATGTCATCTGCAATAATCAAGTCACAGTCACGAGAAAGTATCTTACCACCTTTACCAATACCAATCATTGTTGGTGACTTAATACCGTGTACTGTTCTTGTTGATACAGTGAAACCATTCTGTGACCAAGAT
>Ga0255768_10002507_pt1 | contig 18490 bp, 18 predicted proteins | sample 071ome_33_FD_179983 | JGI IMG/M metagenome (GOLD analysis project Ga0255768, IMG submission 179983) | Coastal salt marsh microbial communities from the Groves Creek Marsh, Skidaway Island, Georgia - 071412AT metaG (version 2) | ecosystem: Environmental > Aquatic > Marine > Intertidal zone >...
CTGTATACGGAGGATGCTACGTTTTAGGTACTGACTTTTTGTTTAATTACGGGAAGAAGAATAACATCCCGAAGAATATTCACGACATCTCTCGAACCAATCTTTCGTATTCTGTCTGCGCTACCAATCTGTTAGACATGATGCCTAAGTCTATGGTAGACAGTTGCATTGGGTTTGCGGATCAACTTCAGTTAACTCACCTTAAGATTCAGCAAGCCGTAGCAAAAGCAAAACCAGACGGAATCATTATCGACATCGAGGGTTTAGAAAACGTCCAGCTTGGCAAAGGCGGAGAGCTTCAGCCTTTGGACTTGCATGATATTTACGAGCAAACGGGCGTCTTCTATTATAGGAGTAAAAACCCAGACGGAGGATTCCAGAATCCGCCCATCAGAGAGATTGGCAATAGCATCAGAAACATCAACGAGCTGATTGGGCTGTACAATCACTATCTCAAAATGATTCGTGATGCAACAGGAATTAATGAGGTTATGGACGCTACTTCTCCAAAAGGAGATGCGTTGGTCGGGGTGAGACAGCAGGCTTTAGCTGCTGCAAACAATGCTATTTATGACATTACGAACGCTTCTATGGTTCTTTACAAGAAGGTCTGTAGTGATGTTGTGAAATGCATTCAGGTCATCCATCCTGATTCTGTTCTCTATCAGATATATGAAAACGCAATCGGAAAAGAAAACATGAATGTGTTGAGTTCTTTCAGAAACTTAGCCATGTATAATTTCGGAGTGCGTGTAGTCAAGGAGATGGAGGAATCAGAGCGACAGTACCTGGAACAGAACATCCAAATTGCCCTTGGTCAGAAAGAAATCGACTTAGAAGATGCTATTGCTATTCGTCAGCTAAAAGACGTAAATCAAGCAGAACGGCTCCTCATAGTAAGAAGGAAAAAGAGAATAGCTCAAGCGCAACAAATGGCTCAGCAGAATTCTCAGCAACAAGCTCAGATTCAACAGCAATCTGCTCAGGCCGCTTCTGAAGCAAGACAACAAGAGCTTCAAATGCAAGCTCAGCTAAAAGCCCAGGAGATGCAACTCAAGGCTCAGCTAGAGGCTCAGCTAGAGGAAGTAAAACACGGCTTTAACAAAGAGATCGAAATGATCAAAGCTCAAGCTATTTCGAATAAAGTTGAATCAGAAACCTCTTTTAAGCAGGCTATTGAGACAATGAAGGATGACCGAAAAGATGAAAGAGTTAAAAAGCAAGCTGTTGAGCAAAGTAAACTTATTTCTCAAAGACAGGGACAGAGAGGAGAGTTAGAAGGAGAAGAATCAGGCCCTGGAGACATAATATCAGAAATCTTAGGATAATAAAATGGCACAAACAATAAATTTAGATACCGCCCAAAGGGTAGATATCGTTTGCAGAAAAGGAGACACATTTGACCTGTCTTTAACTCTTAAGGACTCGTCAAATGCAAACTCAATAGTCAATGAAGACGACTCTTTTAAGATGGAGGTGAGGGTCTCTGATGATTCTAACACTGCTTACGGGGCTGGGGCTGGAGATAGTAATAGCAATATCATACTCAGCACCTTAGATGAAGCGACTGGCGCCACTAAAGAAATAACTGTTAAAGACTCTAGCGGTGAAAATTTACCCATCTCTCCTGCGTCAGATGCCGTTATTGAAGACGGTATTGTAAGATTTTCTGTTACATCTGCGATAATGGCTACTAGACCTGCTGGATTGTATGTATACGACATTGAAATGACAGACGCTTCAGACGATGATAAAGTCACTACCTTAATTTACGGCACTTTTAAAATCAATGAAGACGTAAGTGTATAATGGCAACGAATGTAACCGTATCTTCTGGTGATAACCCTCATGTTATCACTGTTTCTCAAGGCGGTAACACGATTGCTGTTTCCTCTGAGGCAAGCACGGCTGTAGTTTCTATACCGCAGGTCCAAAACAATGTTTCTGTTTCAGCTTTCGCTTCTTCTGGACCTCAAGGTCCTGCTGGTGCGGACGGAGCTGACGGTCAAGGTGTAGTTGCTGGGGGTGATCAATATCAGGTTCTTGCAAAAGCCTCAGACACAGATTACGACACCGAGTGGGTCAATGTCGCGGTCACTCAGCGCGTTAAGAATGTTTCTGGAGGTGAACTTGCAAAAGGAACTCCCGTCCATGCTGTCACCGAGGCATCACCTCAAGGTCAGCTCGCTTATGTTATTGCGGCTCGTGCAGACACTGCCTCTGCTATGCCTGCCACCTTTGTTCTTAATGAAACTCTCGCTGATGAGGCCGAAGGTCAGGCAATCGTTGTTGGGTATCTCACTGGGGTAGATACTAGTTCTTTTTCTGAAGGAGATGTAGTATACGTTGGGGAGACGGGTGGGTATACTAATGTAAAGCCCACTGGAACAAACCTCATCCAAAACCTTGGTGTTGTCATTAAGTCTCACGAGAGTAGCGGAAGTGGCATTGTTTACGGATCTGGTAGAACGAACGACGTTCCGAACCTTCCAGAAGGGAAAGTCTTTATAGGCTCTTCTACCAACACCACCGAGTCTGCCTACACATTTCCTACGTCGGACGGAACAAATGGTCAGGCGTTAGTAACTGACGGAAGCGGAGCTTTGTCGTTTGGAGACGTAGATGCTGTTTTAGCCTCTTCTATTACGATATCAAATACAGACGCTGCGTTCTCCCACATGGATACGCCCATCGCGTCTGGCACGTCACTTGAAGCTGTTCTTAGAGACATGCTTGAGAAGTACAATATAACCACGATAACCCTGAGCGCTGTTAAAGCCGCTTATCAGAATACTGATGGCAGCTACCCAGCAACTGCAAACAAGAGTAGTTTTGCTACGCTAGAAGTTGGAAGAGGAGTCAAGTCGGATGGGTTTAGCTTCAGTATCGGAGACACAAGCCAGACTTCTGATAACTCTGTCTTGTTTAAGATTAACGGAACTACTGTTGCGAGCAGCATCTCTGAGACGGGTTCTCCAGCTACATACACGGCAGACACTCAAGATGTCAGCTCTCCAACAACCAGATACTATCGTGTCGAAGCCACGGACAACGGTAGCGGAACCAACAATACCATATCAGCCCAAAAGGGTGTTACCTGGAGGTATCTGGCTCGTCTTTCAACTGCAACAACTAATAGCATTGCTGACGACACTGCTGCTCAGACCTTATACGACAGCGGCTTAACCGATATGGCTACAGACCTTAACTCTGGGTCCACGTGGTTAAATGCGCTTACTACTGCTGACTCAAACAGTCAGAGTAATTACACGTACATAGTTTTCCCAGCAGCTTGGGGTGACTTACAGGGCGTTGTTCAGGACCTCTCTCTTCCAGTACTAGGAGCTTTTACGGATCTTGGTGACTTCACAATAAATAACCAGTACGGGGTGTCAATCTCGTATAGTTTTTACGTTTCTAACCAGACGGCTGCTTTTGCTAGCGGAACCCGACTAGACATAACCTTCTAACCATGGCAATTAAGTATCCTGATTATTTACAGAACAATAACCCAAATGCGGTTCTCATTGACGCAACTGAGAATCAGACTAAGGGTTTTGGTTTCTTTGACACCACGGGTGACAGAGATAGCCTTGCTTCTGCGCTTCAGGTAGACGGGTACTTAGCTATTGTCGGAACGACTACGTTGACAGCCTACGTGTTCCAAGGAGGGACATGGACTGATGCGAACGATTGGGCAGAGATAGGGGGTGGCGGTTTAGAGAATGTAGTTGAGGATTTAACGCCTCAGCTCGGCGGAGATCTTGATGTGAATGGACAATCAATCGTTTCGGTAAGCAACGGAGACATAGTGTTTACACCAAACGGTACTGGACACATTAACTTAGACGGAGTTATAGAATTCAAGCGATTTGAGCCTGCCGAAGCTCCAACTGCTTTTGCTGGTGGGATGTACGCGGATACAGATGACAACCTATATTTTGGAGTTGAATAATTTGCTTTATATTTGCCACAACTTTTCGAAAAGAACAAAAACATAAAATAGTATACTATGGCATCATGGAAAAAACTACACGTCGAGGATGCAAATACGGTCCACGGCACGATTACAGCCACCCTTAGTGACAATACTTCGGATGGCGCTGCAGGTTCGGTAGAGCTTGTTATGGTTGGCGGGACTGGAGAACAAGAACTTCAGCGTCAAACCTACACATTTGGAGCTAACGCATTTAATTCTACTACAATTCCCGCTGCGGCGAATGACGCTACAATTACTCTTGCCGCAGGAAACGGTCTTACTGGCGGGGACGCCTTCACTACTAACCAAAGTGGTGCTGAGACAATTACATTTAATGTTGTTGGTGGTGATGGTATTACAGCTAACGCCGATGAAATTGAAGTTACTGTAGATGGCTCCACTATTGAACTTTCTGCATCTGACGGTTCAGGAGCTGTTAGAGTTAAAGATGGTGGTATTACAGAGGCAAAGCTTAATGTTTCGAACGCTCCGTCTAGCGGCTATATTCTTAGTTCTGACGGATCTACTGGATTTACGTGGATTACCAACACAGCTTCGGCAAATGATGCTACGATTACTCTTAGCCCTGGTGCAGGTATTGCAGCGATTGGAGATTTTACTACAAACCAGGGTAGTAATGAGACCCTCACTATTGGTGTAGATGGAGTTCTCGAAGACCTCGACACTCTTGGTGCAGCAGCTTCTGATGGACAGTTCATCGTAGCTACAGGGGCAGGTACCTTTGCATACGAGTCTGGTGCCACAGTTAGAACCTCACTTGGGCTTGGAACTGGCGACAACGTTCAGTTCACGGACCTGACTCTTAGTGGAGACCTCACCGTTCAGGGTAGTGTCACCTCTATTGAGACCACTAACCTTGAGGTTACAGACCAGTTTATCCTTCTTAACAACGCGGCTACTGCTACAGACCAGGATGGTGGTATTATTATTGAGGGCTCGACAAAGAGTGTTGCCTTCGGCTACCACCAAGCCGATGACAGATTTGTCTTCGATAAGACTGGCGCTACTAGCGGCATGACCGACATCGACCCTAATGCGTTCTTCGTTCATGTTCATAGCAACACCGCTGTCCCAACAGACGGCACGAATGGCGCAGACACTGATTTCGCTCAAGTAGGAAATATTTACACTATTAGTGGAGGTGCTAACGACGGAGATATCTACATCTACTCTTAATGGGAATCCTGAATAAGGGCAAGGATGTCGGTAGGGTTACCACTGACACCTTGACCCAGCAGGAGCTTACGTTTATTTTAAAGTGCCTTCACGATGGGACTTTTGAAGGAAAAGATGTACTTTTGCTGGCAGACGTAGTAACAAAACTTCAGAATCAACTGAAGGCTAAATAATTTCAAACCTTAAATTCAATTCAAATGAAATTAGACATTACAGAGGTTTACTTCCTCAGCGAGGTAGTAAAGACAGCGAGCATTAAGGCTTCTGATGCTCATGTAGTTTCTGAGCTTATGCACAAACTGGACAAAGAGTTTTCTAGGCTTCAGAAGCTGCAAGAAAAGGATCAACCTAAACTTGAAAAAGCGTAAGCCGTAGATGGCATCCTGGAAAAAAATACTAGTAGAAGGTGATGCGGTAGCTAACAACATAGCTACCGCTGATCTTACTCAGTCTGCTTCGGTCAGGTCATATGATCTAGATGGAAGCACTAACCGTATAGCATTCAAGGATGGTATTGTTCAGTTTTCAGACTCCTCTAACAATGTAAGCCATCAGTTTGATAATGCTAATGGAGTTTTTGATGCTCGGTCAGCCAACGGGATAAGACTGAGCGATGGAGATAATGCTGAATATGTAGACTTAAAACCTAAGTCTGAAATCACCGCTAGCTATACTATTACGCTCCCTAATGCTTCCCCAGGAGCCGCAAATAAGATCCTTGAGTCTGACGCTTCTGGTAATCTATCATGGATTGATACGCCCTCTGGCGGCGGCGGTGGAGTTTCGGTGGCTAATCAGGCGGACAATAGGGTCGTAACCGCTACTGGAACTACCGATGCGTTAAACGCAGAGGCTAATATGACGTTTGACGGCAGTCAGCTCGATGTTACGGGTACGATTGTAGGAACTGATTTCATCACCTTAGCTACAAACAACAGGGGATTAAGGGGGACCACCACAGGGTCCTCGGCTGTTGCTCTTATAAAATGCAACACCAGCAACAATACAGAGGTTGGAAACGCCTCTCAGAAAACGTTGCTAAACGGAACTTCTATAGATGCTGCAGATTTACAGTTTAACTGTGGTCAAGCTACTATGGACCAGGTTGTTTCCACGAACATTAGCCTTAGCGCTACTGGCGCTCACGGAGAAGGATCTGTGGTGACTTATTTTGACACAAGCGCTAGTAATTCTACTACTGCGGGAAGGGTTTATTACTACACGGGTTCTGCTTGGGCGTTTGCTACTAGCTCCGCAGAGGCTGGCAATAAAGCGTTGGTTGGAATGGCTATTGGCTCCGATGAATCCAAGGGTTTCTTGCTTCAGGGCTTTATAAACCCAGGTTCTTCGATGACCGCAGGATCACAGTGTTTCTTGGCTGCTAACGCTTCTATTACCAATACGGTACCTACTAGTGGGTTCTCTAGGGTTATGGGTCACTCCGTTACAACAACGGTTATGTATTTTAATCCTTCTGGGGATTACATCGACTTGTAACCATGCCGATTGATAAGATAAACGGCACTCCGTTTGCTGACATAACAAAATTCTCTGGGGTAGCTAACGCCAGTATAGCAAAGCTCAATAGTTCAGACCGACCGTCTTCTTCGGCTAGCGTTGTCACCGATAGCCTTTTCCTTGACTGGAGGCCAGGTAGTGTTAGCGGCACTCAAGTTACAGATCAGAGCGGAAATGGCAATCACGGAACGATGTATAATGGGGCTACTGTTACCACAACACCGTCGGGCGAAACGGCTTTCTACACCGATGGTGTAAACGATTACATATATCGGCAAATATCTCATTCCGACCTTTCTGGCGTGGACTACCCAGTAACCTATGAGACTTGGCTTTATGTAAAAGGAGGTTTGTCTGGTACGGCTCTATCCCACGTTATTCATAACGATCCAGCCGACACCGTTGACTGGCATAGATTTTACATAGACAAGAGACCAGGACAAAACAGAATCGTTAGTCAAAAATACACTTCTGTAGGTCAGCTTTACGTGTGGTATCAAAACACTGGGGTCACCCTTAACGATGAGACTTGGCATCACGTTGTATCGACTTTAGAGTTAGATGGAAGCAACAGGAATGTTGTTACTCAATATGTAAACGGACAGCTTGCTGGATCAATTACATCAACATATTCTACGAGCTACAGACACGTACCATGGTCTGAGTCAAGCGGAAACACAAATTTTTCTATTGGCTCTGTCATAAGAAGCAGGAACTCATATTATCACGGTTATGTCGGGGATGTAAGGTTTTATACCGACAAACTAACTACGTCTGAGATTTCTAATAATTTTGACGCAACAAAATCTGACTACGGTTACTAATGAATGCATTAAACACATACTACGTCTTGTCTGACTCTTTGGCTCAAAGTCTAGATTATTCGGCCTTAACCGATAACAGCTATGAGACTACCAGGAAAAGCCTTGATAGAACTATGGTTATCGTTGAGCACGATGGGTCTGCGTCTCTTTCAGGCGGGACAGAGTATACCTTTTCTGAGGCTTCAGCCCTAATGCTTACTGAGGACTGGCTGGCTGACGACGAGCTGTAGTGGCGTAATTTTGTTTTTATTATCTTTGCCGTATGGCTGAAGATGTAAAGAAAAAGCTAGCCCGTTATGGGCTTTCTGGTTTAAACAAACCTAAGCGATCCACTAGTGGAGGAAAGTCTCATATTGTTGCTGTAAAAGACAACGGTAAAGTGAAGATTATTCGCTTTGGGCAAGCTGGTGTAAAAACTAATCAGACCGCTGGACAGAGAGAAGCCTTTAAGAGCCGACACAGAAAGAATATTGCGAAAGGTAAGACTAGCGCAGCGTATTGGGCAGACAAGGTAAAGTGGAGCCCAAGCAAAACCAAGTCTCCAAGCAAGAAGTGGGTTAAAGGATCATGAACAGCGTAAAGAAAAACAAAGGTGGTAAGCTCAGCGTTAGCAGTGCTACGAAGTCTGTTCCTGCACCTTCTGGTTACCATTGGATGGTGGATCGGGGCAGATATTTTCTCATGGAGGGAGATTACAAACCACACGAAGGCGCTGTTAAGGAAGCCAAGTTTAAAATTGTAAGCCATGGCTAAAGTTGCCACTAAGAGAGACCCAGCTAAATGGGCGGCAGCGAAGGCTAGAGCAAAAGCAAAGATGGGCGGAAAACATTCCGCTCGCGCTATGCAGCTCGCTGTGAAATACTACAAAGACGCTGGAGGTACGTACTCTGGAAAGAAGTCTAGCGGCAATAAGCTGTCTAAATGGACCAGAGAGGATTGGGGTACAAAGTCTGGGAAGAAGTCTAGCGAGACAGGAGAGAGATACTTGCCTAAGAAAGCAAGGAAGGCTCTGAGTTCAGCAGAGTACGCAGCAACAACTAGAGCAAAAAGAGAAGGAACCAAGCAAGGAAAGCAGTTTGTTCCTCAGCCAAAAAAGATTGCTAAGAAAGTTGCAAAGTACAGGAAATAAATAAGTTATATATTTGCACTTAAATTAAATTCTAATGGAGGAAAACACTCAACCAATTGAGCAGCAGCCCGTCGAAGAAACATCGTCTTTTAGCTTTGTTTCTGATGAGCAGGTAGCTGCAATGCAACAACCACAAGCTCAAGAACAGCCTACAGAAGAGGTTGCTCAAGAGCCTGAAACAAGGTTTGATGCAACAACAGAAGGATATCAAGAGCAGCAGCCTGATCAGCAGCGAGCTCAAGATTCATATGCTAACGATCTAGACAGAGAGGTTCTCAGTTTTCTTAGCGAAAGGCTTGGAAAAGAACTAAACTCGTTTGACGATCTGACGCAGCAACAAGAGACATACGAGCTAGATGATCGTATAAGTGCTATCGCGCAGTTTGTGAACGACACAGGGCGTGATCCAGGAGACTGGTTTATTTACCAGCAGTTAAACCCTTCCGAAATGGATGATATGACTGCTATTCAGGTGGAAATGGCATCTGAATACCCAAACCTTTCTCAGGATGAGATAAACACTTTATTGTCTAGCAAGTATAAACTTGACCCTGATGTTTATTCAGAGGAAGAGATTAAAGTTTCTCAGTTGCAACTTAAGATCGATGCACAAGAGGCTAGAGATTTCATTGAGGATCTTCGTGATAATTACGCTGCTCCTGAATATGAAAATCAAGCTTCTGAATCAATCATCGATGAAGAATGGATAGGCGGAATGAGACAAGAACTTGACGCTTTAGAAGGGATTGAATTTGATCTCGGAAACGGAAAGACTTTTACATTCGGTTTAGACAACAATTACAAAAACGTCCTTGCGGACAAAAATGCTCACCTTGATGAGTTTTTCAATCCTTACGTTCGTGAGGATGGAAGTTGGGATTACGATGCGCTTAACATGCACAGAGCTGTGATTGATAACGTCGATAAAATTATGCAGTCTGTTTACAGACAAGGCATGGCTGACGCTCAACGTAGTGTAGTGCAGAAAGCTGCAAACGCAAGTCCGACATCACCGAGTCAAGGTAGCGCACCAAGCGGGCCTGATCCACTTGTTCAGCAACTAAAAGAAGCGCTTGGACAAGGCGGAGGAGGGTTCGGATTTATCTAAACTTTTAAAAAAAAGAAAACATGGCTATTAATGCTGGAAATACTACAAATGTTGCTGATGCTTCAGTAACTGGAGGTGGTTTACAGGCTACGCCACAGAACTATACTTCTCTGGCGAATTTGATTGATCCTACGAAGCCCGACGTAAGAGATCTTTATGTAAAAACTTATGGTGATCAGGGCATCACTGGCTTCTTGGAGCTTACTGGCGCTAAGAAGAATGCAGGTACCTCTGACAAAGTTGAGTGGTACGAAGAGGGTCGTTTGCACAAGACTGTAACTGGTGTATATGACGCTTCTGCTGGAGTTATTTTACTTGAGGCTACTGACCTTGATGCCGTTGACGTCACTGGTGTGGCTCGCGTAAACGACGTTTTGCTTTCTCCTAACGGATTGAGATTGTTGGTTACTGCGGTTAACGCTGACGGAAACTCTACAGACACTGGCGCTACCTTGACTGTTGTAGACATGCAGGCAACTGACTCTTCTACAGATGAGGGTACTGGCGGTGCTTCTGACACTTTCGCAGGTTCAGTTACTTTTGCTATCATTGGTAACATTCACGCTCAAGGCACTGAGCAACCAACAGCCTTCTACCAGACTGGTTTGGTCAAGCGCGAGAACCCATACATCATCGTTAAGGAAATGTATGAAGTGAACGGTTCTCAAGCTACCAACATCGGCTGGTTGAACGTTAACGGTCAATACATGTGGTACTTGAAGAATGAGATGGATGCTCGTAAGCGTTTCATGAACGAAAGAGAAATGATGTTGTTGTACTCTCAGAGCAACAACAACGCTTCTTTCTCTGTTGGTGGAAACAGCATCGTTCCTTCTGAAGGTTACTTCGACGCTGTTGAGAAGAGAGGTATCACAACTACTGGTTCGTTTGCAGCTGGTAACTTTGACGATATCGATTACTTGATTCTCGAATTGGACAAAGAAGGAGCTCCTAATGAGTACGCTATGTACTTGAACCGTCAGACTTCTTTGGATATTGATGATATGCTCGCTAGCGGTAGCGCAGGATCAGTTACTTCTGGTTTGGCGTCTCAGTTTGGTGCTTTCAACAATAGCCAAGACATGGCTGTTCAGTTGGGCTTCAAATCATTCACTCGTGGTGGATACACTTTCCACAAGCACGATTGGAAGTTGTTGAATGACCCAACCTTGGGTGGTATCGGCGGACCAAAAGGTGCTATGATTCCAATGTCACAGGTAGCTGATGCTAACACTGGCGTTAAGTCTCCTGCTTTGGAATTGAACTACAAAGCTGCTGGTAACTACTCTCGTGAGATGGAGCACTGGGTAGAAGGTGGTGGTGTCCTCGGACACGTAACTAGCGGTAAGGATACCGTGAAGTTCAACTACCGTTCTGAGTGTAACTTGGTTACTCGCGCTGCTAATCAGCACGTATTGTTGAAGTAATTCATATAGGTAATTGGGAGGGGGAAAGGCCCTCTCCCTTTTACTATTCATAATTTTAATCTCATTTAATATGCCTACAAAAAACAAGCGGCCTCAAGGAAGGCCAAGAAAAGACGTCAGCGAAGCCGTCATGGACTCACCAGTAATTCAAGAGGTGAGCACTCCAACAAAACCACGAATCAAGAGAGTAGAGACTAAGACCTCAGCAAAAGAATACAAAGCTGTTTCTTCTGGGGCTGTACTCATGTTAATGCAGAGCGGTATTACCGTGTTTGACGAAGACACCAAAATGGTTAGAGAGGTCCGTTACTGCCAGAATGAACACTCTATCTTTAAGGACGAACAAAACGAGCGCTCCGTAAAAACCCCAATCATCTTTAGAATGGGTAGGCTGTTTGTTAAAGACGACCAGCCGAACCTTCAAGCGTTCCTTGATGCCCATCCAGAGAACAGAGCAAATGGAGGCAATACGTTCTATGTGGTAGACAAAAAGAAAAGCGTAGAAAAAGACCTCGACAAAGACTTCTTAGTCAACGATGCCATCTCTATGCTTAGATCTAAGTCTATGGACGAGCTGTTGGCGGTAGCTATTGCTTACGGGATGGACATCAACAGAAGCTCTTCTGAGATCAAGCATGACCTCCTTCAAAAAGCAAAAAAGTCTCCTAAGCAATTCATTAATTCGTTTGACAACCCAGTCGTCTTAATGAAAGCTAAAATTAGACAGGCTATCTCGTTCCAGATTATCAAGGCTGATAAAACTGGTATCAAGTGGTTTGACACAAATAAGTTAATTATATCAGTCCCTGCGGGACAAGATCCTGTTGACGTGTTCGTCCGTTACTGCATGACAGAAGCGGCTGCCCCCGTCGTCGCTGAGATTGAGCGTCAGCTGGATTGATTTTCTACATATATACATCGGAAAGAGCCTCCAAATGGGGGCTTTTTCTTTTTCGTATATTTGCTTCATGGCACAAACAAACGGAGCTAGCGTAATTACAGTCTGGGAGGCTCTAGAAACACTGGTCAATAAAGACCAGCAAGGGTTTCTGGAGGAAACAGAATTTAACCGCTTTGCTGAAATTGCTCAACTAAACATATTCAATAGGTTGTTTGACGACCTGAAGGATGCTAAGAAGACAGTAAGAGGTAGCGTTGATCCAGTTAGAGATAAGTCCAGGATAAAAAGAATAGAAGAGGATTTATCAGCTTTCTCAACCAAAGCAACCCTTACTAAACTTAACGGTGTTTTTAATTTCATGCAAGACACTTCTAGCCCAAGCCCAGTAGCTAGAGTTATTAGCATTACAACAGCTGGAAACATTCTTTTGGACCAGTCTACAAAAAAGTCAATTGAGATCTGCTACGACGAAGAGAAGATTGAAAGAGTTTTGGTTAGTACTTTAAGCGCACCCTCTGAGGAGTTTCCAATTGCTTTAGTTTCTAATGACATTCACGTATTTCCAACTTCTATAAACAAGATAGAGGTCAGGTACTACAAATTACCAGAGAGTAGAAATACATCAACAGGGGCTCGGCTTTCAGGCCCTCCAATTATTACGGGAGCCACACGTAGAAACTTTGAGTTGCCTGAGCACTACACTTCCCAGTTAGTTTATGAAATGGCAAGGCTTATTGGTATAAACTTAAGAGACGCTGACGTTATAAACTATGGGAACCAGGAGGTTAACTACAAGAAAACAGACGCATTATAATGGCTAGAAATACCGTACCTCTTAACCAAATCATAAATGACTTTATCATCACTCTTGCTGATGATGATTACGCTGGTCATGCTTCTGATACTCAGATTAGAACCCACGCTCTCAGAGGAATTCGAGAGATGGGGTTTGATATGTCTAAAGTCATTAGATCTTTAAAAATAACCGTAGACACAGCAACTAATACTGCCGAGCTGCCAGATGACTACGTAGACTGGAGCAAAGTAGGTGTTGTTGCTTCTGATGGGATTGTCTATGTCCTTGGAGAAAACAAAAATATTAACTACTCTCAAGCTTACGCTAATGCAAGCGGAACCAAAGCGGGAACATCCGCATCCGCAGTTGATTCAGACAACGATGGAGTGTACAACAGAATAGACTCTAAAACCGCTACGAATAGCGGCTCACCAGCGAGCTCAGATGATGTCACACAGGGTTTTAACTCATACATCTTCCGAAACTACGTCTACGGCGCTTCAAATGGCTTGTACGGCATCGGCGGAGGCCACATGTATGGCAACTTCAGGGTGAACCTAGATCAGAACAGAATCGAGCTAGAGCTGAATCAAGATATTGGTGAGATCGTGTTTGAGTACATAGCTGACGAAGCAAGATCAAAGAATCCATCGATTCATGTCTACCTCGAAGAGGCTTTGACTTCATACATGTATTACAAGATCATCGAACGTAAGTCCTCTGTCCCAGCCAACGAAAAGGCTAGAGCCAGACAAGAGTATTACAACGAAAGGAGAAAGGCAAACGCGAGGATTAAATCCTTCGGCAAGGAAGAAGCGCTGAGAACGATTAGAAAGAACTACAAACAAGCTCCTAAGTTCTAATGCCTATTAACAAGATTATACCGCGTTTTCTTGTCAGCGACAAGGATGAGCGCTTGTTAGAGAATGGCGCTATGACGGACGCCAGAAATGTAACTATTTCTGAAAACGGTGACGGAACGGAAGGGGTCATAAAAAATATGGTTGGCACCATTGCCGCCGACGCAAAGACTGGCTCGGAGTTAACGACGGACGATTCATTGAAAGCTATAGGTCAAGCGTCTGACTCCCAGAGAGGTTTTTTATATGTGTTTGTAGCGGATGTAAGTGGATTATCGGAACACGCTATATATCAATACAACACGAAGTCTGTTGCTAATGACGGTCTTGCTGCCGACGAATTTAGAATCGTGTACAAGGGAGACTGGCTAAACTTTGACCCAGACTCTTTTGTTAAGGTGGATGTTGTGAACGCTGCTTTCCAGCAAGACGATAACATACAGACTATTCTGTACTTTACCGATAACATCAATCCTCCCAGAAAGATAAACGTTGACAGAGCTGTAGATGGGGATTTTGACGGATTGTCTGATAACGATTTAGACTATGCTTTAAGTTCCATCAAAGCCCCTCAGACGAAGCCTGTCACTTTTAAGTTTGCTACAGATACCTCTATCCCTGTAAACAATTTCGCAAGAGCAACATTTCAGTTTGCAACTCAATACATCTACAAAGACGGAGAAGAGTCGGCTATATCGCCCTACTCTAAGTTGGCTTTTTCAAACGTGGTTGCAGCTGAATCCTTAGAGGAAGACACAGGGGTTTTGTTCTTTACAGACAACAGATGCGATCTGTTTTTAAACTGGATTAATGGCTCTTCTAACGCTGAAGAAAACCCATCTGACGTAGAGAAAATAAGAATACTCGCAAGGAGAGGAAACGAAGGGAGCTTTTTTACAATTGATGAAATTGACCCCAGGGTAAACCTCGTAAGGGCTGTTGACAGCCCGTCAAACGAAGTAACTGTATACGACTCTTCCAGCGGAACCTACAAGTTCTACAACAATGGGCTTTACCCTTCTATACCTTCAGTCACTGTAAACAAACTGTACGACAACGTTCCTCAAAAGGCTGCTGGGCAATGTATCTCAAATAACAGGCTTTTTTACTCGAACTACACTGAGGGTTATGCTAATCACCCAGTTACTGCCAAATGGGGTGTTATGTATGGAAGCGAAAGAGGAGGCGGACAGGTTATTTTTGACGGGTCAGAAGGTCTGATAACAGAAACTTCCATTGAAGATGATAGCACAAATACTAATTATGAGCTAGACATAGAGCTCACTGACCCTGGTTCGCCGCTTACCTCTGCGAGCTCCACTGTTCCTTCTGGGTCGCTTTATAGCCTTTCGTTTGACTTTATCCCTAAGTTTGATTTGTTTGCTTCTAGCGGCACCATAGACACTATAACCGCCTCTGTCGATAATGGAGGTTCAATCTACAATATAGATTTGTCGCTTGGAAATCCTGCGTTAACTGACGCAAGCGCAGCAAGGATTGACGGAGGTAGTTTTTCTTATTCTACTCAAATTGGGTCTGCACCTGGTGAGGACGTTGAGGAATTTAGAGACAGACTTCTCGCTCATTTAGATAATGAATTAGAAGATATCACCTTTAGTCACGACATTGAACTAGGGGGAAGCCCAGTTGTGTTGAACTATGAGATTACGTCTGACGGTGGAAACTTAGACTTTGTAGTGGGAGAGACCATAGAGGACCACACCAACTCTTTTTCAGGCTCCATAAAGGTTGAGTACAAGTTTCAGGCACTCGCGGAGGCGACGACCGCGATTAGAATCAGACCTTACGTTTCAAAAATAGCCTCCAACGGTAACATTGATCTTAGTTTTTCTAACGGTAGCGGCGCAACCGCTACTGACATCTTTACCTTTGAGAAAACGTTTAGTAGTCCAACCACCCAGAAGCTTTATAATTATAACGAAGACGCTTCTGATGCTGTTGACCTGGCTAATAATATTGCCTACTCTTTTGTAAGTAACGCGGCTCAAAAAACATTTAAAGCTGGTTGCCACCACGATTTTGGCATCGTCTATTACGATAAATACGGAAGATCTGGTAACGTAAATAAAATCGGTGGATTTTACGCTGATTTTCCAGGCGAGAGGAGCACTCCAGATGGAGGAGCCGTAAGCGCACGAGTAACTCCGACAGTCGATGCTCCTTCGTGGGCCGACAGTTGGCAGGTGGTTTACGGGGGAATGCAAGATTACGACAGGGTATTTACCTACACGACTGGCAAGGCGTATGCCCCTCGCTTCGTTGATGACGATGGTGTAGTAGGAAGTGCTGCGGACACAAACAGAAAGCAAATTTACGTAGCGATGATTGGTCTGGATGAATACCAGTCCGATCGCGGAGCGTTAAGAAACTATTCTTTTACAGAGGGAGACAAGCTAAGGGTTGTTAAACACAGAGAAGCAGATGGAACAAACTGGCAATATCCGTTAGCCAATGATAGTGTCTCTTTAATTGAGTTTAACGTTGTCGGAGTAGAGATCCTTGGGGACAGCAACAATCCTCTTGAGGTGTCTGGGAGTATTAACGAACAGCATAAAGGAACTTTTTTGGTTTTAGAGGCCCCACTTGTTGCTGGGGGAGTTGACGGTCAGGGAGTATCGACAGACCTTCAGTATCCAGGGTTTGACTGGTTTACAGTTTCTCAAACAACTTACCCAAACGGCGATCCATTTGGTGCAGATCAATATTGGGGGAAGGATTGTGTTGTTGAAATCGTAACGCCTAAAAAAGCAGAGCAACAGGTTTACTACGAAATAGGAGAAAGAAGGGCTGTAAAAACATACAAGGGTGTTCCTAACGCAAGTGAAGAAGCCGAAACTGGATTGAGCGCTTGGACTAATCACGGACCAACTGTCATACTAGATTCTACAGACACTTACTTGCGTCAGGTTCCATGTAAAGGGCCAGTTTACGACAGCGGCTGGGCTACTAACACGCCATCAACTTATGAATACACCAGTATTGAGATGGAGTCTCAGGATCTTTCTGATTTCTTTGTCAGCGATGATTGGGATAAGGGAAGAGCCTTTGTTTATTATGAACCGTCAGCTACTGTAAGAAGATTTAATGGAATTACTTATAGCGACGCTTACGCTGAGGACGTTTCCGTTTTGTCCCTTTCTTCGTTTAACGCTTCTCTTGCAAACTTTTATAGCGTAGATTCAAAATACGGTAAACTAAACTACATAGGGGCCTACAACGAAGATATCGTTGGGGTACAGGAAAATAAGTTTTCGCTTATACCGATTGGAAAAAACATCATTCAATACGCGCAGGGGAGCGGAAATGTGGCTATATCTACCGACGTTGTTGGACAGCCAAGCTACTCGTCTGGAGATTATGGCTGCGGAGACAACCCTGAGTCTGTTCTCATCCAGGACGGGAACGTCTTCTTTGCTGACAAATCTAGAAGCTCTGTGCTCTGGTTCTCTGGGTCTCAGCTAGTTCCAATATCAGAACAGAATACATCATCTCTTTTCGACAACTTTTTTGAGCTCGGCGGAGATAGGTATGTGAGCGGGTACGACCCAGAGGACAACATATACTACATCACCTCTTCTGCAAACACTGTTGGTTATGACTTAACCAGACAGGTTTGGCAAAGCAACTACGACTTCGTTCCAGATCTATACATCAACCAAAACAACATGATGTATAGCACAAAGTACAAGACAATCGAGGGTGTCAGCTACATTTTGTGGAGTCATAGCGGTGATGGCACGGGCCAATACAATGTGTTCTATGGTCAAAACTACGAGTCATTAGTTCAAGTGGTGTTCAATGATTTTCCTTCGCGGGTAAAGGTGTTTAACGCCATCTCATATGAAGGATCGTCAGGGTCTTGGGACATGGATACAGGGATGGCAACAGACCTTGGTCAGACTTCTGGTACCATAACAAGCTGGGTAAGTAGAGAGGGGACATACTACAAGTACATGCCTAGAGATACAGCCGCTAAGTACTTATACGTAGGTAAAGCTGACGGCCCTAGCGGATCAAACATCCCCTTAAAAGAAAATCTAAACCTAACGAAGCTTAGTTTTTCTCCAGGTGGCACCAACGTCTACTTTGGAAGCTCAAAAGAGGAGGGCAATATTATTCTTAGTGCTGCAGCAAACCTAATAACACTGACCCCAAACATAGGGTCAGTTAGTGACGACGATGAGATTTATTTCAAGGTTCCAAATGACGGAGACACAATGAGAGGACATTGGGCAAAGGTGACCCTTAATCTGAGCAACAATACTAAAAACGAACTTTACTGCATTAACCTTCATACAGCTGAATCTAAGCTGAGCCATGGGTTAACGTAACAATAACTATATTTGTAAAATGGATCCATTAAGCATAGCATTACAGGCAGCTCCCATGATCGTCCAAGGACTCATGGGTAGAAAGCAAGGGCAGGGAGACCTGAACCGAGCCAGAGACATGAGGAATGCTGCTCAGGGAGCAGAACAAGCGGCACTTGGTCGAAGAGAGTACCAAGTTGGTGACTCTTGGAATAAATATTTAGCCGCATCTAAACAAGATCGTGCAGCAGACTTACAGAGAGATATTGCTTCTCAGCAAGAAGCGTCTACCCTTGGGGCTCTTCAGTCTGGAGGGGCGAAAGCTTTACTTGGAGGTTTGCAAGGCGCTCAAGCTCAGTCCGCTCAGCAGAGAATGCAGATTGAAGCTGACTCTCAAGCTAGACAGCAGTCTGCGTTGGG
>Ga0255768_10002509_pt1 | contig 18487 bp, 17 predicted proteins | sample 071ome_33_FD_179983 | JGI IMG/M metagenome (GOLD analysis project Ga0255768, IMG submission 179983) | Coastal salt marsh microbial communities from the Groves Creek Marsh, Skidaway Island, Georgia - 071412AT metaG (version 2) | ecosystem: Environmental > Aquatic > Marine > Intertidal zone >...
CTGAAATCTTTAGCAATTCACGTTGGGTGTTATAATCCTCTTGAATCGATTGCATATTATATACAAATTAAAAGGAACTTATTGGTTTTATCTATGGTAATCAATTCCACATGTTGTGGAAATCCTTAATATTTTAAAGTTTGTAATTAATACTTACGATCTTTCCAATTGGTTTTTACAGGAAGAACAAAAAATATTGCAGTTGAAATAGTTATCAAGGTTAAATAAAATTCATAAATAATTAATTTTAATAGGTTAGGGGGCTTTTGGGATAAATGTCTGTAAATATTAAAGATTTGGATACTTTGTAATCCCCACTTTATAACCGGAATTAATAGTAGATAATTATTAACTGGAAATTTCAATAGAAAGATTAAAACTAATGCAACTGATACAAAATAATATGCACCATAAATCCCAAACAATATCCACCAATACCATGGCAGCTCTTTGCCTCCAGATAACCATCTTTTTCGCTGATGTAATAATGGGATAAAACCATTTGTTTTTTCTGAATAACCTAACACATCGTTATTCATTATATTATTCCATTTCCATCCTTTATCACATACTTCCTTGTATAATTTGTAATCCTCTGTAATTGAAAAACGTATTTTGCTATATCCCCCAGTTTGCCAATAAGCATCTTTTCTAATAATCATATTATTACCAACAGCAGTGGCTGGTACACCAGAATAGGAAATAACATTCAATAGTCCCATAAAATAAGCCCAATCAATTTCTTGAAACAATCCTCCAATACCATTAGATTTTACCATCGTTGTACCACTTGCAACTCCAATTTCTTTGTTCATATTTGATAGTAAGCCTAAAATCCAATTGGAATTAACGCATACATCAGCATCTGTAACTAAATAATAGTCTCCTACTGCATGCTTATCCAATTGTGCCATCACTCGTGCTTTTGCTTTTAAACCAGTAGAGTCTTCTTGAATATCAATAACCTGGATAAAATCATATTTGCTTTCAAACTGCCGAGCAATTTTTAATGTATTATCTTCACTTTGGTCATTGCCAACAAGTATTTTTAATTTTTCTTTTGGGTAGTTTAGATCAATTAACGATCGCAAACAATTTTCAATGTTGTGTTCTTCGTTTCTGCAAGCAACCAAAATAGTGACAGTTGGAAGTTCTGATTCTTTGCGCCGATAATCTGTGTTTATAGATTTATATCGTATCAGAGTGATGGTTTGCCAACATTGTATTAGAATGTAACTTACACCTATTAAAAATATCAAGAATTCAAGAATCTTCAAAATCTCCATAAACAGTTTTTAGGGTAAACTTAATATTTCAAACCCCTTTGAATTAATATATTCTAAATATTTTGGGAGTAGAAATTTCAACTGTTTTTCTGCTTTCTCACTATCATGAAAAACCACAATATCGCCGGACTGAGTTTTGGAATTTATAGCTTTTGATGCTCTTTTGAGGTTGAGTTTTTTGTCATAATCATAAGTAAGTAGAGACCACATAACTATTTGGTACCCTTTATTTATTAGCTGTTTACCTTGTTTCTGGGTAATCCTACCATACGGAGGACGAAAATATTTCGTGGTTCTATATGGTATACAGCTATCACACTCAACAATGTTTTTTTCATATTCTGAAATAGAGGTGCTCCATCCTTTCACATGATGGAATGTATGATTTTCTACTTTATGGCCTTTTTCAATTATCTTATCAATAGTTTGCGGATATTTTTTTGCATTTTCTCCAACGACAAAAAATGTTGCCTTTGCATTGAATTTATCCAATACATCAAGCACCCAAGGGGTAATTTCGGGGTGAGGGCCATCGTCAAATGTTAAATATATAGATTTTGTTGCATTTTTAATGTTCCACTCATATTGAGGCCATAAGAGTCGAAACCATTTTGGAGTTCTAAAAAAACGCATCTTGATTAAACAAAAATGGCATTATTTTTCAAGGAATCCTCAATGTGATTACTAAATTTGTAACTATGGGTGAAAAAATTGTTTTAGTAGGTGGCGGATTAGCGGGAAGTTTAATGTCAATTTATTTGGCTAAACGTGGTTATGAGGTGCATCTTTATGAACGACGAGATGATATGAGAACTGGTCAATACCAAGGAGGTAGAAGTATTAATTTAGCACTTTCTACGCGAGGAATTACTGCCCTTGAAAAAGTGGGACTCGTAGATGAAATTTTATCCATATCCATCCCGATGTATGGTAGAATGATGCACAGTGTTTCTGGAGATTTGAACTACCAAGCATACGGTCGAGATGATCAAGCTATTTATTCTGTGTCACGCGGGGAGTTGAATATCAAACTACTCCAACTTGCAGATAAATATTCCAATATTCATATGTACTTTAATCAAAAGTGTGTTAATATGAATTTAGATGAAAATATAGCAACTTTTGAAAATGAAAATGGTGAAAAATATGATGTTAAGGGAGACGTGTTTTTAGCCACGGATGGAGCATTTTCTGCATTGAGAGATGCTATGATTCGTAACCCACGACATGATTTTTCTCAAGACTATCAATCGCATGGTTACAAAGAATTGGAGATCGTTCCTGGTCCTAATTCCACTTTTCAAATGGAAGAAAAAGCCTTACACATTTGGCCGCGTTCTTCATTTATGATGATTGCTTTACCCAATCCGGGCGGGAATTTTACCTGTACATTATTCCTCCCTTATGAGGGGGAAGTGAGTTTTGAGCATTTAAACAATGACGAAGAAGTAATGGAATTTTTCCAAACCTATTTTCCAGACTCTATTTCTATGATGCCCAAACTTTTAGAGGATTTTAGAAATAACCCAATTGGTCATTTATCAACGATGAGAACATACCCTTGGGTTAAGAATAGGTCAGCTTTAATGGGCGATGCCGCTCATGCTATTGTTCCTTTCTATGGTCAAGGAATGAACTGCTCATTTGAGGATTGTGTAATTTTAGATCAATGTATTGAAGAAATTGGTGGTGATTGGAACAATATATTAAAGGAGTATCAAAAAAGCAGAAAGCCAAATGCGGATGCTATTGCAGATTTAGCAATACAAAATTTTGTTGAAATGAGAGACTTAGTTGGGTTACCCGATTTCTTGCATAAAAAATCCATAGAGAAAAAGTTAGTTGATGCATTGCCCGGTGAATACAGAACTCAATATGAGCGTGTAACTTTCAGTAATGACCCATATCGCGAGGCGCTTTTAGCGGGGGAGAAGAATGATGAATTCATTCAACATATCATTGATAACGATCTTGAAGAAAAGATTAATGATAAGACATTTGCAAAATCTTTAGTAGAGAAATGGTTCGGGTAGAGTAACCAAGCCTCTAAGAATTTTATTTTCGCTGGTTTTTGAGCTTTTTTGCCTCTAGTAAGGAATCTTGAATTCTAAGGTATTCTGTTTTATAAGCTTTCTTTTGTGTATACTTTTTACCTGTAGTTTTACGGTACTCTCTTACAGGCATGAGAATTGTTATATATGCCCAAACAGATGCAACTGTGATTAATGAAATAAATAGAATTGCTACAATAAGTTTATTTCTTTGTTGTTTTTCCATTAAAACGGTGATTTAATATGATTTTTGGAGCAAATTTTCTCTAATGTTTTAATTACGTTCGAATTTAATGGTATACCTTCTTTTTCTCGTTTCTGTTGAAGTTTTTTTTCTGGATCTCCAGGAACCATTACAGGAATTTTAGAATTTACAGGTTCGCTTTGAATAAATGATTCTTTCCAAATTTTTAAATTTTCTTGGATCACATCTGAATTTTGAAATCCATCCAAATCCCAACAACCTATAAAATGACCTAAACCTTGACCAGGTGGATTAGGCTTGGACTCTAAAAATGGAACAAATGGGGGACACCAAGGTCCGAATGCTGAGCCAGATAAAACTCCCGAAAAAATATCTACCCAGCTACCTAGTCCGTATCCTTTATGCATTCCAGTTACATCACTGCTCCCCAAGGGTAATAATGCTCCACCATTTTTTAATGCATCTGCAGATTGGGTTTCAATACCATCTTTATCAATAGCCCATCCTTTTGGAATTCCTAGTCCACTCCTTTGGGCAATTTCTAATTTCCCATTTGCAGCTGCTGAAGTTGCCATGTCTAGTATAAAGTCATTGCCATCTTTTCCAGGGATGGCAATACAAATAGGGTTTGTCCCAAGCATTCTTTGTTTACCACCAGCCGGTACTACTAGTGGGCTTGCGTTGGTCATTGCAAAACCCATATATTTTTTGGCAAATCCTAAAGTAGCGTGGTAAGAAGCTACTCCGAAGTGATTTGAGTTTTTTATCGCTATCCAACCTGAGCCAAATTGATCACACATGTCAATTGTTCTTTCCATAGCTTTTGATGCAGAAATAAGTCCTATTGCTCCATCAGCATCAAGAGTTCCTGTAGTACTCTTTCTAATATTCCATTTGAATTTAGGATTAGGATTGATTCTTCCAGCTTCAATTAGTCTTAAATAACCTGGAATTCTTGCAACTCCATGACTATCTATGCCACGAACATCTGCAAAAACCAGTACATCCGCACAATGATTAGCATCTTTTTCTGTAAAACCCGCTTGTTCAAAAATCTGTTGGGTCAGATTTAATAATTCGCCTTTAGAAATTATATTCATTTTAACAGAACTATCGTTTTAACCAAGATCCTTGAACCTTTAACTTTTTTGAACTCATATTTTCCTGTGGTGATAATTCAATTTCAAAACTTTTCAGTGGATTAAAATCTTTTGAAGAAGCTCTTCCAATAATGCCATCTCTAGAATATAAAATTTCAACTTCATTCGGTTGCCCCAATGATGACCAAAGAGAATTTAGATCATCATTTACACGAAGCATATTTAATGATAAAATTTCATCTCCAACATTAAGTCCAATTATTCGAGCCATGCCATTTCGATTAATATATTCTACTTTATTCGATTTAGTTCGAACTCCCCAATCTGCCAAATCAACGTTGTTAATAATGGCATTTATACCGACTGCGTCAAAAGCCTCTGCATAATCTGGCTGTACACTACTTCTTATCCAAAGATCAAAAAAGGTACTCAAATCACTACCTGCAACATTAGAACAAACTGATTCAAATTCTTCAACAGTATATCCAGTTCCAATTTTACCGCCAATAGATTTTGCCAAGTAGAATTCTTTGTACAATTTCTTAAATACATCATCCAGATTGTTTTTACCTCCTGACGCTTCTGCAATTTTCATATCCAACAGCATACCAGCAATAAATCCTTTTGAATAGTACGAGTAGGTGCTGTTTGCTGAATTCTCATTTGGTCTATACTCTTTTATCCAGGCGTCTATACTCATTTCGCTCAAACTGCTGTAATCTTTCCCTGGTCTGTTTTCGTGTCTGTTGATATACTTTGCTAGGGTATTTAATAGCTCCTCTTTTTCTATATAGCCAGCTCGATAAAGAGCTAATTCATCATAGTAAGAAGTTATTCCTTCTGCTACCCACAGGGAGTGCGTGTAGTTTTCTTCGTTGTAATTGAATGGTCCAAGTTCAATAGGGCGTATGCGTTTTACGTTCCATAAATGGAAATATTCATGGGCCACTAAATTAAGAAATGATTGATATCTATTAGGATTGGCATAGGCTAGTCTCGGCATAACTAGAACCGTACTATTTAAGTGTTCGATGCCACCTCCTCCGGATTCAACATTTTGAATAATAAACAGATAAGATCTACACGGTTTATGTTCACAAGGAAATTCTCCAACAATATTGAACATGGTACTACAAACCGTTTGCATGTCGTTACGCAATTTCTGCTGATCGGCATTGTTATATCCTACTAATGCAACTCGATGATTTACACCGGCAACTTCAAAATCAAAAGTATCAAAATTACCTAGTTGAATGGGGGAGTCAACCAAAATATCGTAATTATCAAACTCAAAACTTACCGATTTAGATGTCTCTTTGATCTTTGGCAAAGAAGATTCTGTATTATTCCAAGAATTTTCAGGGAAAGTAATGGTAACAAAGCCGCCTTGATTTTCTCTGCCCTTTATAAACATCAACAAGGATGCATTATTTAATAGGGCTTGCTCTGCATTAATGTAGGTTGTTCTGGCGCTAAATTCATGGCAATAAATATCATATTCAACTGAAATAGTTCCGTCATTTTCGGAGATAAATTCCCATTGATTTTTTGTTAATTTATTTACTCTAATACTATGTGCATTTTGATCTTTAACTGAAACTGATTCAATAGACTTGGCAAATTCACGAATTAGATAACTTCCTGGTGTCCAAACAGGAATTCCAACAATATTTTGACTTCCAGCAGTTACTGGAAATTCTAAAGTAACATGCGCATAATGCGTGTGGGGAGCGTTAATTTCTACTTTGTAGTTGATCTGTGATTTGCTTTTGCTACTGAACATAAATATAGTTATCAGGATTAGGGCCTTCCTTATCATACAACAAAAATGCAGTAATGAGGACGTAATTCCAATTTGTAGATTATTTCATTTTACTATAGTTTTGGTGTAATATGTTAAAATACGGCGGTTTAATTACAGTTTGGTTATTGCTAATTTATTTAGCATTTATGCCTAATTGGTCTTGTAAAAAAACTGATACTGTGAATAATGATACGCAACAAATTGATACCAGCGATTTGGATACTAGTCAAAATACACTAGGTCTTTTATTTGAATATTATGTTTTAAATAAACCAACCCAAATTACTCTAGCTATCGATAGCACAGGAAATAATATAACTCCAACTTACGCCGATTACGAAATAAACCTGAAAAAAGAAACCTTTTTCAACGGGCCCTTAGAAATACTGGCAAATGGAACAAAATATGTGGGGACTTGGCAGACTAATGGAGATTATTCGAGACTAACACTTAATATTTCTGGACTAAAGCCGTTTGAATTATTTAATAGAACATGGAGATTCACCTACAAGTCGATAGACTTATTGAAAATTTCACCAGTCACTAATCCGGGTGAAACAGTTCTGCATTTAAGTAAAATATAACTTCATGTATTCTTTGTCTGATGTTCCTTTTGTGGTTAAATTTGACTCATGGATGATGCATTAGTCAATAGAGTTGCTAATTCTGGAATAAAAACTATAAATCTGGAAAAAATTATTCCTGAAGGCGAAATGATGTCATGGGACATCAAACAAGCTTTGTTTATGGAAATGGTTTTAAAAGAGAAAGATTTTAGAGCTTTGGTTAAAGATTTTAATTGGCAACAGTTTCAAAATGCAAATGTTGCTATTTTTTCTAGTGTAGATGCAATCATTCCTACATGGGCTTTTATGCTGATTTCTTCAAAATTAACTGGAATTGCACGTTCTGTTTATTTTGGGACTCCTGAAGCAATGGCTAATGAATTGTGGGCAAGACAGGTTGAAAAAGAAGATTGGAAACAATATGAAGGTGAAAGGGTTGTGATTAAAGGTTGTGGAGATGTACATGTAAGTCCTTCCGCTTACATGAAGATTACTGAAAAACTAATGCCAATTGCTCAGTCTATAATGTACGGAGAACCTTGTAGTACAGTTCCCGTTTATAAAAAGCCTAAAGGATAAATTACTCAACTAAACTAATTTTTATTGTATTAGTTCTTTGCTTCTTTTTGAGGGGCATGCTGGCGCAGTTAATAACAAAATCGCCAATCTGTGCAACTTTGTTATCTTTTAAAGTTCTAATAACATCTTCAAAAGTTTCATCAGTGCTAACATATCTGTCATAATGAAATCCTCGAACTCCCCAAACCAAATTTAATGTATTTAACAAAGGTTCATTATCTGTGAAAATAAAAACGTTAGCTTCAGGTCTGTAACTCGCAATTTTAAAAGCTGTATATCCGCTTTTTGTCATACCCACAATTGCTGATGCCGACAAATGATCGCTCATTCTTACGGCAGTGAAGCAGATCTCATCACTTGGAAAAGTTGGTGAACTAGAGTTTGGTTTAACACCTTTGTAATAAGCATCATCTTCTTTTTCGATGTCAGCAATAATACTATTCATTATCTCTACAACTCGAACAGGATATTTACCAACTGACGTCTCTGCTGATAGCATCACAGCATCTGCTCCGTCTATAACTGCATTAGCAACATCAGTAATTTCAGCTCTTGTAGGCATGCTATCTTCTATCATGCTTTCCATCATTTGTGTAGCGATAATTACAGGTTTTGCGTTTTCTAAACATTTTTGAACAACCTGTTTTTGTACCATAGGCACCTTCTGTAAAGGAATTTCTACGCCGAGGTCCCCTCGCGCAACCATCACAGCATCTGTAATTTTTACAATGCTATCGAAGTTTTCAATAGCCTCTGGTTTTTCAATTTTGGCGATGACCTTCGCTCTGCCCCCTTTTTGAGAGATTAAGTTCTTCAAGAAAATTACATCTTCTGCAGTTCTGACAAAAGAAAGAGCAATCCAATCTACATCCAACTCCAACCCGAATTCTAGATCTGCGATGTCTTTTTCAGTTAAACAAGGAGCACTAATAGGTGTATTAGGTAGGTTAAAACCTTTATTTGAAGTTAAATCTCCACCATTAATTATTTCGGTATTCAGTAGTGTATTAGAAATAATCTCGGTAACTTTTAATTCTAATTTACCGTCATTTAAAAGGATTCGGTCACCTACACGCGCTTCTATTGCTAGCTTTTCGTAACTTACAGAAAGCTTTTCTGCAGTTGACAGTGATTTTTCAGTAGTTACTAGAATTGTTTTCCCCGCTTCTAGGTTGATTACACCATCAACTTTGCCAATTCGTAGTTTCGGTCCTTGAAGATCTTGAAGTATTGCAACATGTGTACCTAATTTTTTATTTATTTTCCTGATTCGATCAGCAACTTCTTTGTGGATCTCATGTGCTCCATGCGAGAAGTTTAATCTACATACATCTACTCCTGCAAGAATTAATTTTTCTAAATTTTCTTCTGAGCTACTGGCAGGACCAATGGTCGCTACGATTTTGGTTTTATTGAAGTTGTCGACAAACATTTTATTCTTTTATCAAGTGTTTTAAGTTGTATACCCAGTGCATTTTTTGAGCAATTTTCTCTGGATATGTATAAGCATGCTGAACACCGTATACATTTCTCATCATTTCTTCCCAATTTCTTAATTCGGCAAATTCCTTTTCAACAATGAGAAAGTAATCGGGAATAGGTTTTTGATTTACCAGTCGTAATTCAGAACCCTGATTTTGTAATAACCACAATCTTGGGTTCAATTCTGATCCTTGATAGTGGTATTCTGCATGCATTGATACTAATTTCTCAGGCAAATTTACCGCAAATGGTACTTTTTCGCACACAAAATCCCACATAAAAGTGTCATTTAGACACCATGATAGTTTATATGGTGGTTCATTCGTGTGAATTCCAACAATCACGAAGTCACTACCATAAAGGGATACAGACGATTTGTAGCGTTTTGCAGACAATTTTACACACAAAAATAAATTTTTCGTCGGCATCTCAAGAAAAAAATGTTTCTTTGTAGCGCAAAAATCAAATACTAACCATGTCAGAAATTGCAGAAAAAGTAACCGCTATCATCGTCGATAAGTTGGGCGTTGATGAAGCCGAAGTAAATCCGGAGGCTAGTTTCACTAATGATTTAGGAGCAGACTCACTTGATACAGTGGAGTTAATTATGGAATTTGAAAAAGAGTTCGATATTAGCATTCCAGATGATCAGGCAGAGAAGATCCAAACAGTAGGAGAGGCTGTAAGTTACATCCAGGAACACAAGAACTAAATCTATGCAACTCAAGAGGGTTGTTGTCACAGGGATGGGTGCTCTTACACCCATTGGAAACAATCTCCAAGATTATTGGAAAGCGTTAGTAGCCGGTACCAGTGGTGCAGGTCTTATTACGCGTTTTGATTCCACCAATTACAAAGTAAAGTTTGCATGTGAATTGAAGGATTTTGATCCTGCTGCTCATTTCGATCGTAAAGAAGTGCGCAAGATGGATCCCTTCACTCAATATGCTATGGTTTGTTCAGATGAAGCTATTGCTGATAGTGGATTTTTAAATGCAAACCACAACCTAGACAGAATTGGTGTAGTTTGGGGTGCGGGAATCGGTGGCTTAACGACTTTCTACAAAGAGGTAATGGATCATTCAAAGGGCGATGGAACTCCGCGTTTCTCGCCCTTTTTTATTCCTAAGATGATTATTGATATAGCGGCGGGTTTTATATCAATAAAACACAAATTTCGAGGTCCAAATTATGGAACCGTTTCCGCTTGCGCTTCATCTACACATGCATTAATCGATGCCTTTAATCTTATCCGTTTAGGAAAAGTAGATGTTGTTGTATCTGGTGGTTCAGAAGCCTGCGTTAATGAACCGTCTGTTGGAGGATTTTCCAACATGAAGGCATTAAGTGAAAGAAATGATGACTTCGCTACTGCTTCACGTCCATTCGATCAAACTCGTGATGGATTTGTAATGGGAGAGGGAGGTGCATCAATAGTTCTCGAAGATCTTGAACATGCTAAAGCTAGAGGTGCAAAAATTTATGCCGAATTGGTTGGCGGGGGAATGACTGCTGATGCGTATCATTTAACAGCGCCACACCCTGAAGGTTTGGGTGCAATGAACGTAATGAATATGGCATTGGAAGAAGCCGGCATATCTTCAAAAGACATCGATTACATAAACGTACACGGTACTAGTACTCCATTAGGTGATATTGCTGAAATTAAAGCAATAAAGTCGGTATTTGGAGAAGATGTGTATGATTTAAACATAAGCTCTACAAAGAGCCAAACAGGACATCTATTAGGTGGTGCCGGGGCAGTAGAAGCGGTGGCTTGTGTCATGGCAGTTCAAGATGACATAGTACCCCCAACGATTAACCATAAAGTTGAAGATCCTGAAATAGATTCAAAATTGAACCTAACATTAAACAAAGCAGAACGTAAAACGGTTAGAGCTGCTCTTAGTAATACTTTTGGATTTGGAGGTCATAACGCTTCTGTTATCTTCAAAAAATACGAGGATTAACCTTCGTTGAGTATTTTGTTTCATAATGATTTACGACGATGGATTTACCGTTTAACGGGAATTCGTCCTATTCGTCTTGCCATTTATAAAGAGGCTTTAACTCATTCCTCTGTTGGGGAAATCAACTTATTTCATTCTGATACTATTTATCTGAGTAATGAAAGACTTGAATTTTTAGGTGATGCTATTCTAGATGCCGTTATTGCCGAAGTACTTTTTAATAGATTCCCAAAGAGAGATGAAGGATTCCTAACAGAAATGAGAACCCGAATAGTTAATCGCGAGCAAATGAGTGATTTAGCAAAAAAAATGGGTCTATTGGAATATATGAATGTTAAAGATGAATTAAAGAGAAACCGAAGTGCGATGAAAAGTATTGGTGGTAATGCGCTTGAGGCATTAATTGGAGCCATATATTTAGATAGAGGTTATAAGAAAGCACAATGGTTCATTATTCATCGACTTGTTGATCAATATTTAGATATTGATAAACTCATGTCTACAGCAGTTTCATATAAAGCAGTATTCATGAAATGGGCCCAGAAACAGCAGAAAAGTATTAATTGGATTCATGAATTTGATGTAACAAAAAAAGACGATAGGCACCGGGTAACTTTGGAAGTTGAAGGCGAAAACTGGTTTACAGAATCTAATAAAAGTAGAAAAAAAGCCGAGGAACTTTGTTCAGAGAAAGCTTGTAGAAAATTAGATTTGAATACAGGAATTAGCTAGAATTATCATCCTTAAAAATTTCCGCTAATCCAGTTTCCAACGCAAAATTACAATAAGTACAATTTTCCTTTCCACACCCCTTTAAAAATTCCTTACTCTCCAGTAAATCTTGCGCAATCATTATCCATGCGCGTATTAATTCAAAGTTATCTTTTGTGTATTGGAGTGGATAGTTATTAAATATTCCATCCTCATCCTCAATCAATGATTCAATTGCGCCTGTACTGCAATTCCATCTGTATTCGGGATTTTCATTAATCATCAATGCATATACCCCAATTTGAAACCAATAAGAACTTGGTATATCTTTGGGTTCATTAGTTTTGGGTACTTCAGTATGCTTTTTTATATTACTTAGCTTGCTGGTTTTATAGTCTACTACACTTACTTGGTGGCCTCTAATAATAAGTTTATCAATACTCCCTTTTAACGAAACATTCCCTATCATAGATTTTAGGGGAAACTCTGTTTTTACATCGGGGTAATCCATGTAATCCTCCTTTTTTTGACCAAGAAAATTTGGAATGATTGACTTCCCTTGTTGCAGTCTGTTATTGAACTGTTTTTCTGTAAAATTCCCTCTTTCCTTACTCATCTGATACTCGAAAACCTCCGTAAATTCTTCTTCAGTAGGCCATTTTTTCTTTTTTGCCCAATCTTCAATTAATTTCCTGAGAGTCCCGTGCATTGCTGTTCCATAAGAAGCATATTCACTTGGCGGGGAAGGTATTCTAACGAGTTGACCATAGAAAAATTGAATTCCGCACTTTAATATACTATTTAGAGAAGAAGGAGAAAATACAAATTCAGCAATTCTCTCTTCTAGCCACTCTTTCTGAACCTTTTTCAAGAACGGTTTTCCATTGTGACTTAGAATATATTTCTGTGCTTTTGTCTGCGCATCGTGGGTAATTTCTTCTGATTTTATTTCTTTTCCTAAAAAAAATTCGGGATACAACTCACCAATAAAAACTGCTGCTTGTTCAGTATTGCTTTTAGCGCCAAATTTCATTGCAGGATATGATATTCTAACTTCTTTTTTAGCTCGTGTTACTGCAACAAAAAATAAACGTCGTTTTTCTTCCAATATTTGGTCTTCAGTTTGGGAACCAGCGATTCTACGTTTGTGAGCTTCAAGAAGATCCTTAATTCGGTATGGACTAGCTGCGTTTCTCGCACTCACCCACATATTGGATGTAGATTGAATAATATATACGTATTGAAATTCTAAACCTTTTGATGAATGTGCTGTGTAAAATTGAACACCGGAAGAATTTCCAAGTCTCTTCTCTAGCTTTACAGCAACTCCAGAATGTTCCATAGCCCTAAATTTTGTCATTAATTCTTGTAAACTTAGATTAGGGTTTCTTTCACACTGTGATCTTACAAATTCTAAAAAGGAATGTAGAACTTCCATATTCCATATAGAATCTGAAGATTTTGCGGCATACTCTATAAATCCACCTTCGGAAATAATCATCGATATAAGTATGTTTGTATTTTCTGTTGCTGCCAGCTTAATCCATTTTTCTTTATTATTCCATAATATTTTGAGTGTCTCTTTTTCTTTTTTTTCTAAATAGTCATATTTAATTTTATCGTGAAGTATTAAGTGGATATGCTCTCTCCAAGTATATCTCGTTTGTGTCTTTTTGTATTTTTCTCTACCAAGTTTGTAGATGTGAGATGATAACCTGTTCAGCGAATAAGGGTTGAATGAATATAATTCGCTCAATAGAATTGGATATAACAAATATTCGCCCGAATTGGGAACATTGATTTCTGCCTGTAAATAATTTAACCAGTTTTCAAGCAGATGTATTATTGGTTCTTCTAGAATATTGATGCTCTTATTTAAAACAAATGGTATATCAAGCTCTCGGAAAAGTTCAATATATTCTTCAGCTGCTTTATGTTTAGAATATAATAGAGCAATTTCATTCGGATTAATACCCTGATTTTCAATCATATCCTTTATTTCGTAGGATATACTTGCAGCCTCTTGGAATTTGTTTCCGTACTGTTGAATTCGAAATGGTATATTTAAGTAATTTTCATTAGGACCATTTTGGCCTTTTATTAAAGTTTTATTGTAAGCAGGATTAGAATTAACTAACCTCTCCTGGTTTTTCGAAATAAGCCTACCAGAAGCATCTAATATTTCTTGTGAGCTTCGGTAATTTTCGGTTAGTATTACTACCTCAAGATTCCTCTCATATTTAGTCTTGAAACGCAACATATTCGAAACTAGGGCTCCCTGAAAAGCATAGATGCTTTGATCGTCGTCTCCAACCACAAAACAATTGGGATTATCATCCCAAAAGTCAATTAGTAAATCCAAGATATCAGATTGTATCTTGCTAGTATCTTGAAACTCATCAACTAATACATATTGATAGCGCTCTTGAATTTCATGCTTAAAATCTACATCTTCACTTAACTTTTTATAGACCCAGTCAATCATGTCACTGAATTCATAAACTCCTTTTTCTTCTTTGATCTGGGTATATTTTGATTTAAGCTCTGCTGCTTCTATGAGTTTTTCCCATCTATCAAAATAATCTTTCGCTTTTTTTTCATTAAGATCACCTACTTGGAATTCTTTGTAATTTCTCTTATACAGTGTGTCTGGGAATGTTTCTTTAAATATTTCAATATTCTTAAACTCATCAACGTATTCTTTGAGTAACTGAGGTGAAAGGTTTAATTCCTGCATTATATTCCAAAGTTTATGGAACGTTTCTTGAGTACTTTGGTTATATTCAGAATAGGTTTTTAGTTTAGAATCATGTGGGAGTGAGTCTCTGATGGATTCAATTATTTCAATTCTTTCCAGATCATCCATCACACGCAGCTCTTTCATTGAAAAGTGTTCAGGGTAATCAGAAATTATTTTATTGCATAGGCTATGAAATGTATGAATATTTACTCTGTAAGCGTTAGTTCCCATAAACCGGCTTAATCGTTCTTTCATGGCATTGCTACCGGCGTCTGTATAGGTAAGACATAGAATATTTTCAGGTGCGATTTGTGTGTTCTTTAAAATATTTAAAATTCTTGCTGCTAATATTTGAGTTTTCCCTGTTCCTGGTCCAGCAATAACCATAACTGGACCTTCAATGGTACTAACGGCTTTTTGCTGCTGTTTGTTAAGATTGCTAAATAGTTTTTCAAATGATTCCATGAAATAATTGCTACTTGAAATATAGTTAATAATCGATGATTTAACAATTACGATTAATATCTTTGTCTGAATGTCGAAAACTAAGGATCAATACGAAGCGGTAATTTTAAATTGTAAGAAAATTTTTTCAGCCAAAAATACCGATTATGGTCCGTCTTGGACACTCTTCCGTCCAAGCAGCTTAACTGACCAGCTCTTTATTAAAGCTCAAAGAATTAGAAATATCGAAAGCACCGGCTCCAATAACGTAGGAGATGATATCTATGGGGAATTCATGGGGATTGTTAATTACTCTATAATGGCAATGATTCAATCTGAAGAAAATAACTACGATGAAGATACATCTTTGAATAAGTTAATGAGCAGATACGATTATTGGGCGCAAACTACATTAGATCTGATGACACTAAAAAATAGCGATTACAGTGAGGTATGGCGAGAAATGCGTATAAGTAGTTTTACTGATATGATTTTAGTTAAGCTTTCGAGAATTAAACAAATCGAGGATAATAAAGGAAAGACAATTGCGAGTGAAGGAGTGGTTGCAAACTACCAAGATATAATGAATTATGCGATATTTGCTTTAATCAGAATTGACGAAAACAACCAATAATGATGAAGTATTTTTATAATTTTCTTAGAGTCTTAACAGGAGCCTTATTTATTTTTTCGGGTGCGGTAAAATTAAATGACCCGTCTGGTTTCGCAATTAAGCTAGATGAGTATTTCGATGTGTTTGCTGATGATGTAGCAACAGTTCAGGATTCAGTAAAATTTACAATATACAACCATGATGGTGTTTCAAACTCGGCTACATATACATTATATACCTTTGATAACGAAAAGAATATATCTGCTTCAGTCTCGGGCGATTCCGCATCTGGATTTGCCGTTAGGTGGCAATACGGGAATGAAATGTATTTAGAATCTGAAGTTGAGCTAGATAGTAACACAATATTGCAAAAAGCTGAACTAGTTTTACTCAAGGAGAACGGTGATAAGCAATTATTGACGGCTAACTTTGAAATTGATACAATAAAAACAAAAAATTGGACTGTTCAGCTAAATACTTATATAAAGGAACAATCGGCGTTAAATGGTTTTTTTAAATCGTGTAAAGATTATAGTTTGTATTTTAGCGTTCTTTTCTGTGCGCTTGAGGTTATTCTAGGATTTGCGTTGGTTTTAGGATGGCAAATCAATTGGGTGTTATTAATAACAGCATTGCTAATTGGCTTTTTTACATTTTTAACATTCTATTCGGCCTATTTTAATAAGGTAACTGATTGTGGTTGTTTTGGAGATTTTTTAAAATTGAAACCATGGGATTCGTTCAAAAAAGATGTTGTATTGTCTGTTATTATCTTATTTCTCATTCTATTTAGAAAAAAATCAGTTTGCCTGATAAGAGAAAATAAAGCAGATGGTTTAATGGTGCTGTTTTCCATTGGAACATTATTCTTTGGAGTTTATTGTTATCAATATCTTCCCGTATGGGATTTTCTTCCCTATAAGGTTGGAAATGATATAAAATATGTAATGGAAAATATTCCAGATGGAGAAAGAGCTTCTGACAGTATTGAAATAAAATTTGTAATGCAAAAAGGAGGCGACTCTGTTAAAGTGGATATTAAGGGATACAGCCAAGCAGTAAAGGACGGCTTTAAGTTCATCCGTCAGGATCGTAAATTAATTATTGAAGGATATAAATCGCCTATTCATGATTTTGCCATTTACGATCAAGAATCTGGTACCGATTTAAAAGATGAAATGTTGAATTTTGGGGGATACCAACTAATGTATATAGCACCGTTTTTGAATACAATGGATACGGGCAGTTTAAGAGACATGATAGATTTATATCATACTTCACAGAATAAGAAATGGGCCTTTTATGCATTATCGTCTTCGTCATTAGATCCTGCCAAACAATTTCAAGAAAAACACCGACTGCCATTTGAGTTTTATGCTGCAGATCAAAAAATGTTAATGACTATGGCGCGATACAATCCAACACTATATTTATTCAAAGGAAGTACGGTGATTAAAAAGTGGAGTGGAAACAATCTTCCATCTGTGGAAGAAATAAGTGCCATTAAATAATTGCAATGAATTTATGTTTAAAAATCTACTCTCAAGAATAATACAATTATTATCGGTAGTAGTAGGTTTAGTTTTGCTAGTTTTTATTCTATTCCAAGCCCTTCCAGGCCCTGAACAGATATTAAGTGGACAAAGAACAGACAATAGTACCCGTGAAGCTATAGTTGAAGAACTAGGATTAGATGAGCCCGTTTACGTTCAAGCTTTGGGATATCTCAATGATGTTTCAGTAATTTCAATTTACGCAGAATCCAAAACACCCAAAGGAATAAAAGGTCTTTGCATTACTCAAGGTAATAATTATCAATTGTGGGTTAAATTACCTTACATGAGAAAATCCTTTCAAACTCAACAACAAGTTTCAGCTATTTTATGGGGAGCATTTGGTGGTACCGCCGTGCTTGCTTTAGCTGCATTAATTGTAGCAGGAATAATAGGTATTCCTCTTGGAGTATTGGCCGCGCTTAAGGCGAATTCAAAATTAGATTATACCATTGTGGGGTTTTCCACTTTGGGAATTTCTATTCCTTCTTTTTTTTCAGCAATGCTCTTTTCCTGGATATTCGGGTTTGTTTTACATGACTTTACGGGCCTATCAATGACTGGTTCGCTTTATGAATTAGATGCGCTAGGAGAAAATTATTCATTGCGATTGGATCATTTGATACTTCCAGCGGTGGCTTTAGGTATTAGACCAGTAGCTGTTTTTATTCAGTTAACACGAAATACTATGGTTGAAATTTTAAACCAAGATTACATTCAATTAGCGAAAGCAAAAGGGTTAAAAGAAAGTGTAGTCATTTGGAGACATGCTTTTCCAAATGCATTAAATCCAATAATAACATCTATAGGAGGATGGTTTAGTAGTTTGCTAGCAGGGTCTTTCTTTACCGAATATATTTTTCAATGGAAAGGATTAGGTAAAGTAACTATTGAAGCACTACAGCAAAGTGATTTTCCCATAGTAATGGGTGGAGTATTATTCACAGCATGTGTGTTTTTCATTATTCACTCATTAACAGAATTAATGTATGTTTGGATCGATCCTCGTTTAAAACATTCATGAAGAAAAATTTATATATAATAGGAATGCCCGCTTCTGGTAAAACAACAATTGGAAAATGGTTGGCTGAGAAAATGGGAGTTGGATTCCTTGATATAGATGAAGCAATAGTCGAAAAAACAGGTTTAAGTATTTATCAATATTTCAAAGAATTCGGAGAAGAATCCTTTAGAAATATAGAAACTCAAATTTTGAGAGAATCAGATCAAATTGAAAAAAGGATAATATCCTGTGGGGGTGGTACTGTTGCCCATTCAGACAATATGAAATGGGTATTAAATCATGGTTTAACCCTTTTTTTGAACACTGATCAAGAAATAATTTTACAGAGAATTCAGAATTCTTTCGCTCTGAGGCCCATG
>Ga0255768_10002523_pt1 | contig 18435 bp, 16 predicted proteins | sample 071ome_33_FD_179983 | JGI IMG/M metagenome (GOLD analysis project Ga0255768, IMG submission 179983) | Coastal salt marsh microbial communities from the Groves Creek Marsh, Skidaway Island, Georgia - 071412AT metaG (version 2) | ecosystem: Environmental > Aquatic > Marine > Intertidal zone >...
ACTGAGCGCATTAGACCAACTGTTGCTGTCATTTCAATCACTTTGGAAGCCAGAGCCATTCCAGCACATGACACTGGAATGGCAAACTCACTATCCTGAATTATCCCAAGCCCTTCTTAATCTATCCGATGCCGAACTGGCTTCATTGAAAGCCTCCCCATCAGAACTTATCCAGACCATAGACGATCACTTGTCTTTAAAAGGGCAACTGGTACAGCTCAGTGATTCCAAACAACTTCCTGATCTACAGACCTCAGACAACACAATTCCAGATCGTCTTAAATCCGGAATTCCCGGACGAAAGTGGTTGCAGATTGAAGCCTTTAATTCGCACCTTCCCTATTCGAACCATTACACCGATTGGTGTTGTGGAAAAGGCCACCTATCTCGGCTTGTTAGCCATCAAAAAGATTCAAAAATTGATGGACTGGAATACGATTCCATCCTGTGTGAGAAAGGCAATCAACTGTCCAAATCACTTAATATGGATGTACAGATTCATCAGCAGGATGTATTAAAGCCTATTCAACACATTGAATCTCTGGATAACCATCAGATCGCCCTTCATGCCTGCGGCGATCTGCACCGCAGTTTGATCAAGACAGCCGCAAGCCACTCGTCTCCGGCTATCACCTTTTCACCCTGTTGTTATCATTTAACGAAAGATCCGACGTACCAGTGCATCTCTTCATTTAAGTCTGCACTAACACTCTCTAGAGAAGACCTGAAGCTGGCGGTTCAGGAAACAGTAACCGCGCCAAGCCGTGATCAAAAAAGCCGACAGACGCTTAAAATGTGGCGACTGGCCTTTGATCTAATACAAAGAGAAATCACTGGCATAGACACCTACCAGCCTTGCCCTTCAACGCCCTATTCTATTCTGTCCTCAGGTTTTGAAGCGCTGGTTGATAAATTTGCAGCGCACTTATCGATCAATATTCCTAATTCATTGAACTACGAAAAATATCTTAAACAAGCCGAGGAACGACTCAATCAAGTCGAACGACTTGAACTGGCACGACACGGCTTCAGAAGAGCCCTTGAACTCTGGCTCGTTTACGATCGGGCCCTGTATCTATGTGAACAGGGTTATCAAGTTAACATAGGCACCTTTTGTGACCGATCATTGACCCCGCGCAATCTTATGATTCAGGCTAACAGGTTATTATCCGAAGTAACTTAATCCTGACTAAAACAGTAAACTTTAAAATCACGTTCAAGTTTGAGTGACCTGACTATGCCAACCAAGAATCCAATCTACGCTGCAATCGACAAACAACACCAACAAATGAGTGAATTGTTTCTAATGCATCAAGAAGCACTCATGATTGAAAAAGTAGACTTGGCGGCGGATATTTATCACAGTTATCAGGCACTTCAGCTGGCCCATTTGGCGTTTGAAAATAACTGCTTACTGCCAGAATTGGCTAAGCTCGAATCACCACGTTGGCCACATACTCTCTACCAGCACGAACACAACAAGATTGAAGCCCTGCTGGAGAAGCACGCACAAAACATCGAAAACTCTCAAACCTTTCTGGATAAACCCAACACCACAGCTCAAGCCTATCGCCGTTGGATTATCGAATTATTTGATCAGCATAAAACACTGAAAAACGTGTTAGAACATCATGAACAAAGAGAAGAACAAGGCTTATTGCCTGAGCTAAGCAACGCCCTATCGGAAGCGCAAATAGAAGCGGCTTGCCAGCAACTGCAAGAATTCACTCAAGCGTCGCTGGATCGAATCTTTGACCGCAGTCAGGCGTGGATTATGGCATTGAATGTAAATCAGAATTCTCCTGACGCCTCTGCTCTAGCGTAGATTCAATCATGTTGACGGTATCTTTATGGACACCTAATTCCTTGGCAACCAATGGAAAACCACTTATTACGTCAACGATTTCTTGAATGGTCTGTTGAGCAACATTCCAGTTTTTAAATCCTGCTTTTACAGCCAAGGCCTGTATCGCCTTAAGAGGTGGTTTATTGCCAAAACCCATAAACGAAGTCGCATGCTGATTGAAAGGATGCGGACTAAAGGTCACGTCATAAAAAGGCGCAGGATTCCATTGACCATCATCGCTCTGAAGAAACGCCCAGTTCTTGGTATGATCATCCTGATTTGATGCAAATAAATTAAACATAGCCCGTCTGAACTGTAACTGACCTACAGCGGGTGATTTACATAACTGGCGGCTCGCTTTGATCAAGTCCTGATAATCAAGCGTGGGCATTCTAAAATCGACATCTAACAATCCACAAATGCTGTGCATATGCTTTCTACCTGAAGGCGAATCTTGCAAACGGCGTTTCTCAAGACAGTTGTCACTATACACCCAATCAAAACGCTTTAAAGCAAGCCAAGCTTTAGCACCACTTTCTTTGGGTGCGTCTAACAATTTCCACTCAGGGGGTTCCAAGTTTGCTAACTTAGCCAAGGTCAAATAGGCGGCTTCACAAACGCCTTCCTCGTGCCCCAATGACAAGTTGCTGGACGTAAACTTCACCAACCAGGCTTCGTCGCCCTTTTCGGCATAAGTCCTACAGTTGGTGTATTCACCAGGAGAAAAGAACAGCTGTGCTTTCGGACGGGCTCCGCCTGAACTCCCAGCAGCAACAAGTGACGACAGCACTTCTTCAGTTTGGCCATCAAATAACGCCTGAGCTTCCATACCCAAAGCAGCAAGGCTGACTTGATGATCGTCTTGAAAATATGGAGACTCAGGCTCAAAGGATAAAGCCCCCATACCCCTATGCCCCACAAACGCTAAACGATCAAGCCCTGTCACCTGATGAGGCATAATTCCTTTCTGCCGAAAGATTCGATCTTGAAGCAATAAACCCCAACCATCCGGTAAACAATCCCCAAATACCCCATGAAGCCCTCCATGCGGATCGCTAGGGGCTTTCTGCAAAGAGTTTTCGGACTCTAAGAAAAAAGGCGATAAATTCCCAAACTGACGAAGATACTCAGCTTCATATTGGAAATACACACCCTTTCTGTTTTGAGCCAATACACCGACCGGAGTTTTCTTACCAGAAGAAAGCGTTCTTATAACATTTAGCTTTCTAACCGGATTAAAGTTCGTCACTTAACACCTCGTCAATCGATAACGGGGTATGTTTGGTTTCCAGCGTCAAATCAACTAAACGATGCAGGTCATCCAAACATTGCCACAACAGCAAAAGCTGTCGAAACGAAATCAGCCCTGTTAACTCGAACTTCTTAATGGTTGGCGCAGGTACACCACTGCGTTCAGCCAAAGCATCACGAGACAGTTTTGAATGCTCACGCAATCGGCGTAAATGCGCCGAAAAGGCGTGCTGAACATCAACATCATCAATTAATTTTAGCGACACAGCGGAGAACCAAATTAGACACAGTAATATCCATTATAACCAACAATACTAAATAATAGACACAATAATATCCAAATAAACATTCTATTTATCACCCAAGGAATCAATCAATGGGGTCATAAATCAATGTAAATCAATGGGGTCAGAGTAAATTGAAATTGGCTAGTCAGTTTATTTCACGCTTTGACTTTGTAGAATATTCTCAATAAATCAATATTCTTACTCTGACCCCATTGATTGTGACCCCATTGATTGCACATTGATTGTGACCCCATTGATTCAGCGTCGCGGGGTCGAATCTTTGACCGCAGTCAGGCGTGGATTATGGCATTAAATGACGCCTAGGGAACGTGAAAGCTAACCTTACTCAGGTCTAGGAATAGTAAACACCTTGCCCAGCGCTGCATATTCACTGGCACCCAGACGAGCAATTGGGTCAAGTTTGCTTGCATCTATTTGAAGTCTTGGTTCTGTTGCAGCGACTTTATCTGACAGATACACCTGCTTGATCTCGCCAAACACCAAGCCCTGGGCGTTGTTGCCAATTTCCTGCATTTCATAAAGCTCGCAGAGCATAGCCACATCACATTCAGCAACACGCGGTAAAGCTTGATTCCAATCGTTAGATAGATTCAGATCCACTCGTTTCATTTCAGATTCACCATAATCTAGTGTGCGAGAGGTTTCGGTCATTGGCTGTGCCAAATCAGTACCCGCGATGTGAAGGACAAAGCGTTTAGACCGCTCAATGTTTCGACGTGTATCCTTCACTTCACCCGAAGGTTTTTTACCCACAGAAAACATAATAATCGGCGGATTACTGCATACGGCTGTAAAGAAGGAAAACGGTGCCAGATTGTAGTTATCTACTTTGTTATCAGCACTTTCATTTTCAGTGAGCACCCACGCAACCGGGCGAGGAATAATGCTTTGCGTCATCAGGTGGTAAGCTTCTGTACCGTTCAGTTCGTCCATGTTCACTAACATATTCACACTCCTTGTATGGCTGTCTTTGATAAACAACAACTTATTTAGCTTGTTTCTTTTTGATGTGTTTTTCCATCAACTCAAGCGCTTTCGTAGCAGCGACAAAACCAAAGCTGGCCGTCACCATGGTGACCGCACCAAAACCGCTGTTACAGTCGAGCTTGGTGGAACCATCTTCCATCGCCTTCTGCTGACATACTGAACCATCAGGCTGGGGGTATTTCAATTGTTCTGTGGAATAGACCACCGGGATACTGTAAACCCGCTTCGGATTTCTTGAATAACCATAATTTCGGCGTAGCCATGAACGAACCCGACGAATCAGTGGGTCATTGAAGGTTTTATTTAAGTCAGCAATTTCAATTTTCGTTGGATCTGTTTGGCCACCGGCAGCACCTGTGCATATCACAGGAATCTTATTGCGTTTACAGTGATTCACCAATGCGGCTTTTGATTTCAGACTATCGATGGCATCGACCACGCAATCCATATCATCAGTGATTAACTCAGCGACGTTTTTCTGATCCACAAAGTTCATGACAGTAATCACTTCGCAGTCCGGGTTAATGCCCCGAATACGTTCGGCCATCACATCCACTTTCAACTGCCCGACAGTTGAGGTTAGCGTATGAACTTGACGGTTCACATTGGTAACGCAAATGTCGTCCATATCAATCAGCGTAATCTTTCCTACACCGGAGCGAGCTAATGCTTCAGCCGCCCAACTTCCTACGCCACCAACGCCAACAATACAGGCATGAGCCATGCTATAGATATTGGATGCATCACGGCCATATAAGCGTGCTACACCACCAAAACGGTCCTGGTAATTCACTACCAACAGTTCCTCAAATCTGTCTACACTTACTTACATAACTCCGCATAGAGAGCTACATATTCGCAGGCGATTATACGCGCTTTTATGTAAAGACCTAAAAGGTTTAACCGCCAAACTTACCTGGCTGGATATGCGTCTGTTGGATTGAGGACTTTTAATGAATCTGATTACCAAAATTGCCGGTGTCATCATCCTGACCTGTTTCACTTTCATCGGCATCCAATACGGTAACTACCGCTTTTTCGTCAATCCTACCTTGGAAGAACTAGAACTTGCGTTTGTTGAGCGAGAAATGGCTCATAGCCAACACTTAATCAAGCAACAAAAAGAAGAGATTCAGGCCTTCTCTATCGACTGGGCCATCTGGGATGACGCTTACGACTTCCTGAACGGAACAAATCACGATTTCATCGCCACGAATTTGGATGATGACACCTTGAAATCCATAGGCATGAACGGAATGCTCTGGATCAAACCCGATTTTCAATTGCACTATGGTTTGTTACTGGATCAAAACTTTACTCATTCCCCCAACCTATTAAGTGAGTTCCATACCCAACACGGCAGTATTTTTGAGCGACTTATTCAGAACAATAACAAAAGAGACCAACCTATTAGTGGTCTGTTGGTTTTTAATCAGGCGGTGTATTTCATTGCAGTTCAACAGGTCTTAACGTCCTCTGCACAAGGGCCTTTAGCAGGATGGCTAATCATGGTTCAACAGGTGCCAGAGAACTTATTTACAGCGCACTTATCCCAATTAGATACCAAAACTCAGCTAAAACCTCTAGAACTGTTTTCCAGCAGTTCCAATCAAGTTGACATCAACGAATCAAAGGTCATCTATCAAGCTGACAATCTGCGTTTAACAGCGAACGCATACCTCACAGATATTTATGGAAAAACCAATATCCTGCTTTCCAGCAATATGCCAAGGGACATTATTCGACGAGGAGAACATATCTTGAGCAACTTATTTATCACCGAACTCTCGGTGACCTTTGCTATCGCAGTCGCCCTCTTTCTGTTCCTCAGAAACCACATCTCGGCGCCCATCAGTAAACTCATCAGAGAAATAGAACAAGCGCCTTCGCTGGAGCAGGTCAATATTTCTGACAACCCAAGACACAGCGGCGAACTTCACACCTTAACCCAAATGCTACGAGCTGCCATCGACAAACTTAACGTGTACCTCAATCGTCAACGAGAATTTCAGGAACGGACAAATCTTCAGAATCGATTGCTATTTGATCTTGCCAATGACAAGGATCTAAGTGATGGTCATCTACACCACTCCTTTTACAAAATCCTGACGACCTTCGTAAATCAGACCGAGAGTAAACGCGCCAGTATTTGGCTGATGGATCAGGACATGAAGGAATGTGAGTGCTATGCCTGCTTCAGTAAAAGTGGCGACAACGTCGAAACCGGAGTAAAGGTACATACCAATCAACTCACTCAAAGCCTACTCAAAAAACTCATCAGACAGCGCTCCTTTCTTACACAATTAAACAAGCAGGTCACTGAAAATCTTCTGGGGGTGAATATTTATGATATGGCGATTATCAGTCCGATTATCCTGAACAATCAGGTAAAAGGCGCTCTGATTGCAGAATTCGATGAATCACAAACCGACCTGCCCGACGAAGATAAGCTATTCCTGGCATCCCTATCTGAGCTTTGCAGCAATAGCCTTTATGCCCACGAACGAAAACGACTTCAGGAGCAACTTACTCATTTAGCGCATCATGATCCATTAACGCACTTACCTAACAGAAGTTTCTTCGAAGAGATTGCTAGAAAATCCCTCGCCAGATCGGAGAGAGATGCGTCAGGGTTCAGTTTACTATTTATCGATCTCGATAAATTCAAACCCGTCAATGACACCTACGGTCATGGTGTGGGTGATCAGCTATTAATACAAGTTGCAGAGCGATTAAGAAAACGGGTCAGAACCTCAGATACGATTGCTAGAATTGGCGGAGATGAATTCCTCATTTTGCTAGAACAAACCAATGACGTAGGTAACGCACGCATTATTGCCAACGAGATACTGGAATCACTGAGCCAGGTATTTGACATAGAGGAACATAAGGTTCGAATCAGTTGCAGCATTGGCATTGCCATCTACCCAACCCACGGAGGCACACTGGATCAACTTATTACTGCCAGTGACCATGCCATGTATGCAGTAAAAGAGTCCGGGCGTAGCGGTGTTGTAATAGCGAAAAGTAATTCACTAGCTAGCTAACGAAGCTTTAGTTGTTACTGCCTTACTTCTGGTAGAATGCCCTCGCTAATTAGGGTGTGCTTGGTATCTACTACCATTAAGACTGGCATCTACCACACCAGAATCAATCACGAAAGAAGCAAAAGCCGTTGTAATATGCGTCTCGATAAATACCTTTGCCACAATGCCGGCATCACTCGTAATGAAGCCAAGCGAGCCATCAAAAAGAAACAGGTGACTGTGGATGGTGAAGTCCAAACCAATGGTGCTTTGCATATTTCCACCGAACAAGAAATAGCGATCAACAACACAGTGATTGATCATTTGGGTGTGCAGTATTTCATGCTGAATAAACCTGAAGGCTTTGTCTCTGCAACAGAAGACAATAACTACCCCACCGTTCTGGAATTGATTGATCAGCCAGCCAAAGGGCTTCACCCAGCCGGTCGATTGGATCTGGACACCACAGGTTTGATCCTGCTAACCAACGATGGCAAGTGGGCACACAATGTCACCAGTCCAAACCACGACTGCAGCAAAACCTATTTGGTGGGATTAGATAAAGAGATCACCGACCAAGCCATCGAGACACTGGAATCTGGCATTTACTTCAAAAGCGAAGATCGTAAAACCCGACCGGCGAAAGTAACCGTTGTGGACTCCACCACCATTGAACTGACCATCAGCGAAGGCATGTTCCATCAGGTTAAGCGCATGATGGCAGCGGTAGATAACGAAGTATTGGAATTGCATCGCTTCCGCATTGGTGACATCTGGCTCGACCCGGATTTACAACCCGGTGAATATCGACCACTCACAGAAACCGAAATCAACAGCATCAAATAATATCCCGTAAGAGCCCTGTTTTATGAACCCTATTACTCCCGAGTTTATTCAAGCCATTCAAAACTGTTCAGGCTCTGTACTTTGGGTGCTTGATGAACATGCAGTTACCATCAAACCCTCACAACTGCCTAATGCGTCAAAAATCACCTTTTTAACGAACCGTGTCGATCAAGCCGAACAACTTCAGAACGAAAGGCTAGACTGCCTCTATAGTGATTTTGATTTCAGCCAATTTGAACATGGTCAGTTTGACCTGCTGCTGTATCGTGTTTCCAAAGAAAAAGCCGTGGTTCACCATGTAATTAATCAGGCGGCTAATCTTCTAAAAGCCAGTGGTCAATTACTACTGGCTGGCGGAAAAAACGAAGGCATCAAAACTTATACCGATAAAGCAGCGAAGTATCTTGGCTGTGATAAATCCATCGAGAAGCTTACGAAAGACATTTGGCTTGCTGCACTGGAAAACCAACATCAAGATCAAGCACCACTCGATGACAAGAACTACCAAACCTTTGCCGACATCGGTGAAGAAAACGGCCTGACCTTTGTCAGTAAACCAGGCGTGTTTGGTTGGAACAAAATCGATCAAGGTAGCGCCTTCTTGCTGGAACAAATGCCTGAATTCCTTAAGCGCTTAAACCTGTCTAAAGACCAAACCACCGACAGCGTAATAGATCTCGGTTGCGGTTACGGCTATCTGCTTTCCAACATGAAGCAGTTTGGCTTCAAACATCTGGTCGGCACAGACAACAACGCAGCCGCCATTCGAGCAGCAAAAGCAACCTTAGAAAAGAACAATCTGGACGGCGACATCATCGCTGCGAATTGCGCTGAAGGCATTGATCAGAAGTTTGATGTGGTGGTCTGTAACCCACCCTTCCATCAAGGCTTCTCGGTTGAAGGTGAACTGACTGATCGCTTCCTCGCGTCCACCCGTCGCTTATTGACCTCAGGTGGTGCCGCCATCTTTGTAGTGAATACCTTCATTCCTCTGGAAGCCAAAGCTCAAAACTACTTCAAGAAAGTGGATTTGCTGGCCAACAACAAGAGCTTCAAAGTGATTCGTTTAACGGGTAAGAGACCGTTTCATAGGGATTAGGAATCTAACGGTCATTACAATTTATGATGCCAAAGTGTAAAAACTGTAATACTAAGCTAGAAGAAGCAGGGACTGTCAAATTAAATGGTGCTCCATACACAGGTTCTCCATTCGCAGCGTTCACATGGCTAGGTGATAAAAGAAGTACTCGATCCTTCCTTCTGTTTGTCGTGAGTGCGTTAATTTTCTCTTTGATGGAAACCATACTATGCCTGGTTATTACTACGGTTTTTTTTGGCTATCACATTTTGGTCACTAACGATCCCAAACAAGTCTACAATTGCCCTTCATACCCTAAGATTTATGTAGGCGACAAATTATATGAGTATCATCATGGTGATGATTTGTATAGATAATGAATGGCAACGCTCTTTGGTAACTTAATGAGAGAAGGTTTTAGGAGCTAAACAGCTCCATTTGAGTAAGATCCTCACTGTCCCTCAAGTCTTTCAAGCCCACTCCAATGCCAAGCAGGCGAACGGGCTTGTCTCTGCGATGGTAGGCCACATTCAGTAGCTCAATGTAGTCGGCTTCAGACCCCGCGGCTTTAACCGGTTGTTCTAGACTAGTTTCGTAGGTGGTTTGCACAAAGTCATTAAATTTCACTTTCACCACGTACTTGTTAATCAGATAGTCATCCGCCAAACGCTTTGCCAAACGGCGATTCAGCTCGGCCAATAATTTTGGAACGGCCGTTTTGATTTGAGAAAAGTCCAATAGGTCTTGCTCATAGGTATGCTCGACGCTTAACGACTTACGACGTCGCTCGTTTTTTACTGGCCGATCATCAATGCCTCGACAGAGATTATGAAGACGTTGCCCAAAGCTGCCGAATTTCTCCACCAGCTCAATCAGTGAGAAATCCCGAAGCTGTCCACAGGTTTCAATGCCTAAACTGGCCATCTTTTTCTGGGTCACCTTTCCTACGCCATGAACTCGAGCCACAGGCAGTTGCTGTACAAATTCATCAACCTTATCGGGAGTGACCACGCATAAGCCATTGGGTTTGTTCCAATCACTTGCGACTTTGGCCAGAAACTTATTGGGCGCAACGCCAGCCGAGACGGTAATACCTACCGTTTGCTCAACCCTTTGACGAATTTCTTCAGCCATCCGGGTGGCGCTGCCTTTATGAAGTGAGCAGTCACTGACATCGAGATAGGCTTCATCCAAAGACAAAGGTTCAATCAAGTCGGTGTAATCCGCAAAGATACGATGAATTTGTTCTGAAGCTTCTCGATAGGCGTCCATTCGAGGTTTGATGAACTGAACCTGAGGGCAGAGCTTCATGGCCTGATGGGATGACATAGCAGAGCGCACACCAAATTTGCGCGCTTCATAGCTTGCAGTGGCAACCACACCTCGCCCACTTGGGCTTCCGCCCACGACGATGGGAAGATTAGCCAACGTAGGATTATCACGCACTTCAACCGCTGCATAAAAACAGTCGCAATCCACGTGTATGATTTTTCTTGATGAAATGATCTCTCCTAGTAAGGATGTCTTTTTTGAGGTAAACATCACATCAAATTTCAGCAAACTCATAGAACCTTGAAACTTCTAAATTAAATCCCAATACAACTGTAAATAAAAACAGTATTGAGATCATTTTAGTTTCATGTGACCGTGCATGTCTACTCACAGGTATAAATATCACTAAGATTATGGATAGTCGTATGAACAATCACCTTAAACAAAACAAGCTTACCCAGCTGGCTCAACTTTCTAGCGCTTTACTAATCGGTTCGCTGCTCTTCGCCTGCTCGTCTGACGACTCAGGTCAATCACAAGCCAATGCTCCACTTCCAAAGGTAAGTACCTTTGCTGTGAGCTCTCAAGAAGTTAACCCACACAAAGAATTTGTGGGTAAAACCGAAGCAAAAGAAGATGTCACCATTCAAGCGCGGGTTAGCGGCTACTTAATCAAACAACACGCGCATGATGGAGCTCGTGTTAGTCAGGGTGATTTGTTATTTGAACTGGATAGTGATTCCTACGAAGCCGAAGTGGCAAAAGCAAAAGCAAAAATTGCTCAAGATCAGGCCGCTTTAGATGAAGCCAGCAGAAACTATAAGCGTGGTAAGGAATTAATCGTCAAAGGCGCTATCAGTGAATCTCAAATGGATCAATTAACTAGTAAAAAGCTTCAAGCTGATGCTGCCATTAAAGTATCAGAGGCAAGCCTTAAAACGGCTAACCTAGATCTTAGTTACACTAAAGTTTTTGCTCCTACCCAAGGCACAATGAGTCAAGCTCAGGTAAGTATCGGTGATTTAATCAGTCCAACAACCCCTCTAGCCACACTCGTTCAAAATGACCCTATGAATGTGAGTTTTCAGGTAAGCGAGCGGGAATTGATTGAACACAGAGAAAAACGACAAACTAAACAACAAGCCGGTGAAGAACCCACCAAATTGATTGCTCGCCTGAAATTATCTACAGGTTCGTTGTATCCACACGAAGGCACCTTTGATTTCCTAGATAACCGAGTTGATCAAACCACGGGGACCATTAAAGTGAGAACCTCTTTCCCTAATCCGGACGGATTTCTTCTTCCTGGCCAACACGTCACAGTGGTTGTTGAGCAAGGCAAAGGAGTAAAACGTCTGGTCATTCCTCAAAAAGCCATACAAGAAGACCAGTCCGGTAAATTTGTGCTGATCCTCAATAAAGAACAAATTGTTGAAAAGCGTCCTGTTACCACAGGTCAGAAGCAAGGCATTAACATCACGATTCCTGAAGGTTTGTCTGAGGGAGAACAAGTAATTATTGACGGTCTTCAGAAAGTCCGTATTGGCAGTAAGGCAGAAGGTCAAACCGCCCAGATTCCTTCAATTAACTAATCAGCCAATAGGACAGCTTTATGTTCAGTCAGTTTTTTATCAGTCGACCCAAATTCGCTTTTGTTATATCGATTGTTCTGTCTTTAGCCGGTCTGATCGCGCTAAAGGTGTTACCTGTTTCCGAGTTTCCCAAGATTACACCGCCTGTTATTCAAGTAACTACATCCTACCCAGGTGCAGACGCCAAGGTAGTAATGGAAACGGTGGCCGCCCCCATTGAAGAAGAGGTCAACGGGGTGGAAAACATGCTTTATATGTCTTCCAAAAGTGCTAATGATGGCAGTTACAATCTGAGTGTTACCTTTGACATTGGTACCGATCCAGACCTTGCCCAGATTAACGTTCAAAACCGCGTAAGTCGTGCTAACCCTACTCTGCCGGAAGATGTTGTTCGTCAGGGTGTATCTGTTGATAAAATGTCGACAGAAATGGTCTTGGTAGTTAACATCTTCTCGCCAAACAATACCTACGATGGTTTGTTTCTTTCAAACTTCACCAGCATTAATGTACTGAACGACATTGCCCGTATTAACGGTGTGAGTGACGCGTCTATCATGGGAGGTCAGGACTACGGTATGCGTGTCTGGCTTGACCCTGTGAAAATGGCAGCCCTAGGTATTACCACCACGGATGTTCAACAAGTTATTAATGAGCAAAACATCCAAGTACCGGCCGGTCAACTCGGAGCGGCTCCTTCACCACCAGAACAGCAATTCCAATACACGCTTAGCACCAAAGGTCGTTTATCCTCTGCTGAGGAGTTCGAGCGTCTTGTCGTGAAATCCCGCAATGACGGTTCGAGCATTCTATTGAAGGATATTGCGCGTCTTGAACTAGGCTCAGCCAGCTACAGTTGGTATGGCGAACTCAACAATAAGCCTGGTGTTATTCTTGCCGTTTATCAATCCCCGGATGCGAATGCACTTCAGGTAGCTCAAGACATTTATAAACTGATGGACAACCTGTCCAGCCGTTTCCCTGAGGATATTGAATACGACATTCTTTACGACACCACCCGTTTTATTGAAACTTCCATTGAAGAAGTACAAACAGCCCTGTTCCAGGCCGTTCTTCTGGTGATTCTGGTTGTCTTCATCTTCCTTCAGGACTGGCGATCCACTCTGGTTCCAGCTATTGCTATTCCTGTTTCCTTGATTGGTACCTTTGCAGTGATGCTGGCTATGGGCTTCTCAATTAACACGGTCAGCTTGTTTGGTCTGATCCTCGCCGTTGGTATCGTGGTGGATGATGCAATCGTAGTTGTGGAGAACGTACGAAGACACATTGAAGAAGGGCTAGATCCTGTCGAAGCGACCCGAATTTCAATGAAAGAAGTGAGTGGACCGGTTGTCGCTACAACTCTAGTACTGCTAGCCGTATTTGTACCTGTCTCTTTAATGCCGGGTATTACCGGTCAAATGTACAATCAGTTTGCTGTAACGATTTCTGTAGCCGTTGTAATTTCTTCAATCAATGCACTGACCTTAAGTCCTGCTCTGTGTGCTTCGTTATTGAAACCACACTCAGGAAAAACAAACGCCTTCTTTACACTGTTTAACCATTACTTTGATCGTATCACGGATAAGTACAGTGCTATTGTAGCGATCAGCATTCGTAAACTCTCTTTAGTAGCAATAACACTTGTAGTGATCTTTGTATCCATCGGCGGCTTTATGAAAGTGCTTCCTATGGGCTTCATTCCTAATGAAGACAAGGGCAATTTCATGGTTGATATCCAATTACCCGATGGTGCGGCCTTAATTCGGACAGGTGAAATCATGGAGCAGGTTACTGACATCATAAATACCGAAGAAGGTGTCAGTGATGTTATGACGGTTAGTGGCTATAGTATGATCGCTGGAGCGGTAGCTTCAAACGCTGGCTTGGCTATTGTGACACTTGATCCATGGAGTGAGCGTACTGACCCTATACTTCACCAAGAAGCCATCATTCGAAAAGTGCAGGCCAAATTGAATGCTATCTCAAGCGCAAACATCCGGGCTTTCTCTACTCCAGCTATTCCTGGCTTAGGGAACACAAGCGGTCTGGAGTTAGTGCTTACCGACCTCAAAGGTCGAACACCTCAAGATTTAGCAGCAGCCATGAGAAGCTTCATTATCGCAGCTAATCAAGCACCTGAAATTCGTTTTGCTTTCAGTACCTTTACAGCTGACATCCCTCAATTGTTTATCGATGTTGATCGGGTAAAAGCGAAGAACCTGGGCATTCCTCTTTCAGAAATCTTTATGACACTACAAACCCAGTTGGGCTCATTGTACGTCAATGATTTCAACAAGTTTGGTCAGGTCTATAGAGTAATGCTTCAAGCTGAAGCTGAATTCAGGGACGATGCCTCTGATTTGGATAAGCTTCATGTTCGAACCAAAGACGGAGAGATGGTGCCACTGAGTACTTTGCTAACCACCAAATCCATCCTTGGGCCAGATGTTATCAATCGATACAACCTGTTTAACTCAGTATCGATCAACATTATTCCAGCTCCAGGATACAGCTCTGGTCAGGCTATGGAAGCAGCTGAACGTATTGCACAATCCAGTTTGCCAGATGGCTATGACTCACAGTGGACCGGCATGGCTTACCAGCAAATTCTGGCAGGTAACTTGGCACCCGTACTATTCTCCCTGGCTTTGATCTTTGTTTACCTGTTCCTGGTAGCACAATATGAAAGCTGGAGTGTACCTATTCCGGTAATGCTGTCTGTACCTATTGCAGTGTTAGGTGCCATTGCCATGCTGTTTATTATGAAGAACCCTATGGACTTGTACGCTCAGGTGGGAATGGTGTTATTAATCGGTCTCGCCACCAAGAACGCCATTCTTATTGTGGAATTCGCCAAAGCCAAACGAGAAGAAGACAAAGTCAGTATCACTGAAGCCGCTCAAACCGCTGCAACCATGCGTTTCAGAGCAGTACTGATGACTGCCTTGTCCTTCGTTCTGGGTATCTTGCCTCTGGTCTTTGCAGTGGGTGCTGGTGCATCCAGTCGCCACTCTATCGGCTTTACGGTATTCGGAGGAATGGCGGCAGCCACCATCATAGGGACACTGTTAATACCAGCCTTCTATGTAATGATCCAATCCTTACGTGAGAAGGTTAAAGGCGAGCCTAAAGCTCAAACGAAATAGGCTCAAACAGATTAAGTCCAATTAATAGACACTAAAAAGCCGAGGATAAAACCTCGGCTTTTTAGTATGACTTGCAGTAAAAAACTGACTTATGTGTATCGTTGCTCAGGTAAATATCGAACAATCATACCGAACTCGTCCAGTTCTTCATTCGCTTCCACACCTTCCGGCAATGGAATGTCCATCACATGACCTGAACCCGGTGCGCTATCGACCGCCTCACCCTTTTTGTTGATCATTTCAGTAAGATCGAAGCTTACATTCCCAGATGGCTTAACTACTTCCAGATGATCGCCCACGTTAAATTTGTTTTTAACATCGACTTTCATCTTTCCATCATCAACAGACATGATTTCACCAACCAATTGTTGGCTTCCCGTCATCGAATTACCTGACTCATAACGCTGATATTGATCATGCACATGACGACGGTAAAAGCCTTCGGTGTAACCACGACTTGCCAAGCTTTCAAGTTCGTCCATCAAGCCCATGTCGAATGACTTACCAGCTTCCGCATCATCGATCGCTTTACGATAGGCCTGAGCAGTTCTTGCAGCGTAGTAAGGAGACTTAGTACGGCCTTCGATCTTCAAGGAATGAATACCCATTTTAACTAGGCGCTCCACGTGTTGAATCGCACGTAGATCACGGGAATTCATAATGTATGTACCGTGCTCATCTTCATAGATAGGCATGTACTCACCAGGACGAGAGCCTTCCTGCAGTAAGAAGGTCTGATCTTCGAGACCATCCACATGCGGTTCAAAGGTGTCTGGTTGAGCTTGCTGACCCGCTGCAGGGTCCACCACAGTGACCGGATCTTGAGCTTCTTGCTCTTCAATATCGGTTGCAATAATATCGCCTGTTTCAGTTTCTTTCGCATCGTGTAACTGATACTTCCAACGGCACGCATTAGTACAGGTACCCTGATTTGGATCACGCTTATTGAAATACCCGGACAACAAGCAACGCCCCGAATAAGCAATACATAAAGCACCATGAACGAACACTTCCAGTTCCATCTCCGGGCACTGCATGCGAATCTCTTCAATCTCGTCCAAAGACAATTCACGAGAAAGAATCACACGCTCAATGCCTTGGCGATGCCAGAATTTCACACCAGCGTAGTTCACCACATTAGCCTGAACCGACAGATGAACAGGCATGTCCGGGAAATGCTCACGTACCATCATGATCAACCCAGGATCGGACATAATCAAAGCGTCTGGATTAAGCTCGATCACAGGTTTAATGTCATTCAGGAAGGTCTTAACCTTGGCGTTATGAGGTGCAATGTTTGCCGCCAAATAGAATTTCTTACCCAACGCATGGGCTTCGTCAATACCGCCTTTAAGGGAATCCAGCGTAGAAAATTCGTTGTTACGAACACGCAAGCTGTAACGAGGCTGACCCGCGTAAACAGCGTCTGCACCATAAGCATAGGCATAGCGCATGGCTTTCAATGAGCCCGCAGGTGAAAGTAGTTCAGTTTTCATAGGGATCGTCTTTTTATAGAGTCGTCTTAATAGAGGTAATCGATTCAGAGATTTGAGGATTAGTCTCTCAACTAATCCCGACTATTAATGGATTACTTTAGGAGCTTCTTCCATACCATCGGCTTCTTCCTGCATGCGCCCAACCATCTGCAAGCCAGCCTGAATCATCCCTTTTGCAACCTGTACGTAATCACCCTGAAGTAATTCTTTGGCTTCTTCTGAAAAGTGAATCGTGACTAACTGTTTTTCATCACCTTCCGTTTTTTGAAGGGCCACATCGCCATTTTCAAGTTCAATAATTTCTAGAAAGGCCGTTGGCATAATGAGCTCCTGTAAAACAATTGCGCGATGATACCAGAAATTGCTCACTTTCTCAGCAAGCTCTCAAAACATTATCAATCTTCCATTCGATAGCTGCGAATGGAATCGACCAAGGCTTTCATCGATCTATGGGCGTCAAACAAGTTCAGTTCTTCCGGTTCAGATGACACAGCCACATCAATCGCTACAGCACTAATTAATTCTGGGGCTTCACCTTCGTATTCAGATTTCTTCTGCTTGGCGACAAATCGATTCCTGTAATTCTGATGCAGACGAGCTAACCAGGAAGTCGGCTCTTCCATCAAACTCAGTAATTCAGCGATTTCACGTCGGCCATCATCTCGCTGCATTAAGGTTTCGTTCAAAACCCCTAATGTCACGGTGTCAGCTTGAAAAGGAACACTGTGCTCTGCGGCTAATTCACATAAAATAGAAACGTAGGCATTGTAGAGATGCGTTTCGACACTCTCTGAAAGGGCCGCTATTCGATTCTTTCCAAATACGGAGTCTTTCTGTTGCTCTTCCTCGAGATAACCCAACATGATTTGAGCAAAATAGAGTTTTTCGTTGGTAAGCGGAACCCAATTAGAGGCTTTATCTGCCATGCATACACCTACTGGTCGTAACGTACTTCATTTCAAATAAGTACTGAAAAAAGAAAAGCTGGTGCGAGATTATAAAGCGAAATGCATCTAGAAACGACTCTCACGAAAGAGCTACAGGTTCATAACTTATAGAACCTGTTCGATCTGATGATCATGGAAGTGACCAGTCACCTCCAATAACTTGGATAAATCAGGTTTCTGACAAGGCACTCCGTTGTAGAAATTAATCAGGCCATGTAACAACTGACATGCAGTGTCACATCCCACATAAAAAATATTCTGCAATTGGCTATCCCGATACATCGCCAAACAGCGATTGGCCTCCAATTCAGCAAGCACCGCATTAAATTCTCGTTCGAGGCATAAATCAGCACGTTTTGAAATATCAGTATCCGTAAGCGTCAACTTGAACCAAGGCATAAACCATCTCTTTGCTAAAGAATGAAACCCATATCTTTTTTGTAAGGTACCTCTGAATAAGTTTAGACGCTGAAAAAAGAGGATTACCAAAAACTCACAAAATCACGACAAATAACCCTTTCAAAGCAACGACTGCTTATAAAAGCCCCTAAATAAAACACATAAAGCCTGAATTCAGATAATAAGTGCAACACTCATGGTTGAACTGGTGAAGAGAGACTAGCTGCCTGTTGGTGGTATT
>Ga0255768_10002525_pt1 | contig 18429 bp, 14 predicted proteins | sample 071ome_33_FD_179983 | JGI IMG/M metagenome (GOLD analysis project Ga0255768, IMG submission 179983) | Coastal salt marsh microbial communities from the Groves Creek Marsh, Skidaway Island, Georgia - 071412AT metaG (version 2) | ecosystem: Environmental > Aquatic > Marine > Intertidal zone >...
TTCCTCTTCTTCTTCTTCTTCGTCGTCGTCGTCGTCTCTTCCTCTCTCTCCTTCTCTCTCTTCTTCTTCTTCTCTTTCATCTCTCTTCGCGCTGTTTTTGTGTTCGGTAAAAATTGAGAGTTCGTTAGGTGTGAGAAAAAAAGAGAAAAAAACTGATCCCGCACATTTTCAAGATTTAATCAGATTGAAACAAGGTAGTAAGTCCAAGGTCGATGCTATACCAGATATGCATAAGACTATGAGTTATTATGAGGGCCAAATTGTACTCGTATTTGTCAAAAAAAGTGAAAATATCTTCTGACTCTCTCTTTATGCTATACTGTACGATTAAAACCCGCGCGCTCGAACGCTCTCAAAGCTCGGATCTTCTTCTTCTTCTTCTTCGATGTCGTCGTCGTCGTCGCCTCGACGAAGAATGCGTGTCATCGCCGCCGACGCGGCTACATTTTGTTCTTCTTTATCTTTTTCTTTTGCTCCCCCAAAACTTGTTTTGAAGACGTGCTTTACAAAGCCGACGGCGAGGCTGGCCGAGGAAGCGACGGCTTCTTCGTGGGATTTATCTCGAAGGATGAGTAAAGCTTTTTTGGTGGATTTGATTCTTTCTTCGTAGATGCGTTCGACTTCAAACGGTCGAACGACAACGTCAGAGGCGCCGGTGATGAGTAGCGACGGTATTTGGACGTCTTTGACGTTTACGAAGCCGTTGAATGGGTTCAACGCTACGAGAGCTGAAAAGAGAGGGTTCGAGACCTCTTCTTCGACGCTCGATCGTCGCCGGAAGAAAAAGCCGCCGCCGCGCTCTGCTCTCGTCGCAGCAGAGGCTGCTCGTATGGCTCTGCCACCGCCCATGCTGTATCCGACTACTGCAAGTTGCGACGCGTTCACTTTCACTCCGAATTTTTCACACGGCTGATACAGAAGCAGCGCGCGAGCGGCTTTAATCAAATTTGCCGCGCCTTCGTCGTTTTCCATTCCAGGCACGGGAGCGACTGGTTCTTCCGGGCAAACAAACACAATATGGTGCGATGCCACGAGCTTTGGAAGAAAATCCAAATAGTTTGCTGGATACTGAATATCGTACAAGCGCGTAGAATTTTCGTTGGTAAACGAAGTACACGAAGAGCCAAATCCAGGGCTATATACCATCGCCGGCATCAAAGATTCTACCACTTCCTCGTCGTTCCGGACGACTGGACACGCGACTAACGCGTTCGTTCTCTCTCTCCCTCGTCCGTACCTCACTCGTATTTTCTCAACCTCGACGGACGCGTTTTCCCTCCCATACGAGCTTTGCACGATATCGTAATAGTATCGCGTGCCTTCCTCAGAGAGAGCTTCAAAGAGCCGAGAAAGCGCCGAGAAAAAGAAGAAGAAAAAGAGCATCGTCATCTTCTTTTCCGCGCGCGTAATCGACGACATTCTTCTTCTTCTTCTTCTTCTTCTTCTTCTTCTTCTTTTCGCGACGAACGCGGCAGAGGGTGCGCGGCAAAAAGTAGAGAGAGAGAGCTCTCTCGCGTTTCGGCGTTTCCGTGCCCTCGTTGCCCGCCCTCGTTAAAAACGCGTTTTTGAGAAGAAAAAGTCTCGCTTTTTTTTTCGCGACGACGACGCAGAAGAAAAACACGGTCGCCGCGATGAGAACGACGAGAACGTGGTGTTCGTCATGACGACGACGAGCGAGCGAGTGCGGCGGTTGGTTCGATGCTTCTTTCTCTTTTTTATTTCGCAGCGCGCGCGCTGTTTGCTGCGCGTATTTTTTGTTGCACTTTTACTACTCTTCCCTATTAAAATAAAACTAAAAACTCACTCCTCCTCTTCCTCACTCGTGGCAACAAAACAAATCGGAAAAGAGTTTAATGCGAGTTATTTTGGAGAGTAAAGCGTCCAGCTTTTCTCCACTCTCGCATTTTGGATTGGCGTTCCAGAACGTACTTTTCTTTTCGTAGTCGAGCAAGTGACACGTAAATCTATTTTCGTAGAGAAAATTTACCATTTGCGTTTGATGACGTCGGATCTCAACGACGAGGTGCTTTATGATATTTTGAGAAAGTAAAAGCTTCGCCGATTTCAAAACTTCGTGTTCGTGTCCTTCCGTGTCGATTTTCACGAATGGTATACTTTCAACTTTCCCGTAAAATAAACTATCCAAAGTGACCGTACTGACGATATTTGAAGTTTCATCGCCGGACAGACCTGCTTCAACGACATCCACCACACCTGTACCTCCAGGATTTCTTTCATTTGTAGTGTAAGACTTTTCTTGCCCATCCATCGAAGATACGGCGACATTGTGAACGGAGATTAATTCGTCGAAAGCATTTGAGGAAGCACTCATACGAACGCGACAAGCGATGTCTTTCTGCATCTCAAACGCGTGCACCACGCAACCAAAACGCGACGCGGCAGCAAGCGTAAGACTTCCAAGATTACTTCCTACATCTAAAATAGGATTCTTTGAATCGCATATGGGCTTACCGTGAAGTGCTGTTCCTAGTGCGGCGTGAACGTGCTCATCAAAAATCCCATTATTTTGGAGCATATGTCTCGAAACGTACACGTCGATTTCCGGATCGAGCGTGAAAAACATGTAAAACCGATTCCGGGCCATAGGATTCCACCAACGTTCGCAGTTGTATCCTATCGATAACCCCGCATCTAAATTGCACTCTAATCTCCCTCCTCCTCTTTTTTCATTAATTCTCGAGACGACAGAAGTGACAGGGGCCGGTCTAAACTCCCTGAACACGGAAGCTCTGCACGCGGACTTTACGCTCTCAGAGGGAGAATATCTCTGGTCTCGTTTGAATCTTCTCGAAACGCGACCGTGAATATCCGCGTACTTCACGTCCAAAATCACCAAAGCCAGGATCACAAAGACGATCGTCAACTTACGAACACCGCGTCTCTTCTTTTGTCGAAGAAGTACATCTCGTTTGGCGATGTTGTTGTTGTTGTTGTTGTTATTATTATTAGTCTTAGCGTTGCTGGACGCGTACATCATTTTTCCCCGGCCTCTCTATCTTCAAAAAGATTACGAAGCCACGCAGCTCCCCAAAGACGCACGAGCGCGATTCGTCACCATCATCATCTTCATCATCTTCATCCCGCGCTTCAGTCGGTATAATCTCTTCTGCTCTCCTTCTTCTTCTTCTTCTTCTTCTTCTTCTTCTTCTTCTTCTTCTTCGAGGGGCCTCTCGTGTTTTTGTGTAGTTTTCCCCGCGAAAAAATTTCCCCAAAGCACACGCAGCCGCCAAAAACGAACACACATTTTTGACGCCCTCCTCCTCCTCCGGGTAAAAAAGAGAGAGAGAGAGAGAGAGAGAGAGAGAACACGGAATAATAACAACAACGACAATGTTTGGACGCAACGACGGCACGAGCAGCGGCGGCGCGCTTCGTTCGCAACCGGGGCACGTTTTGTGCTGCATGTGCGCGACGGCCATCTCGCCGAATCCGACCGGCATGTGCGTCGAGTGCATCAAAACGCGAGTCGATATCACCGAGGGAATACAGAAGCAGTGTTCGGTGATTCATTGCAACCAGTGCGGGAGGTATTTGCAACCGCCGAAACACTGGGTTCGCGCGGATTTGGAGAGCAAAGAACTGCTGACGTTTTGCATCAAACGGGTGAAGGGATTGAATAAAGTGAAGCTGGTGGACGCCGGGTTCATATGGACCGAGCCGCACTCGAAACGGTTGAAGACAAAGTTGACGGTGCAGAAAGAGGTGCTGAACGGCGCTATTTTGCAGCAAAGTTTTGTGGTGGAATACGTGGTGGAGTGGAACATGTGCGACGCGTGCGCGAGAGCGGCGGCGAACGCGGATCAGTGGCAAGCGTGCGTGCAAGTGCGACAGAAAGTGGAACACAAGAGGACGTTTTTGTTCTTGGAACAGTTGATTTTGAAACATTCGATGGAGGTGAACGCGATTGGCGTAAAAGCTCAACCGGACGGGTTGGATTTTTATTACGGACACAGGAGTCACGGGTTAAAAATGGTAGACTTTATCGGGTCGGTGTTACCTATTCGTAGTAGAAACGATAAGCAGTTAGTTTCGCACGACGCGAACGATAACACGTACAATTATCGGTTCACGCTGATGGTAGAAATCGTGCCAATGTGTCGCGAAGATTTAGTGTGCTTACCGCCAAAGACGAGCAAAAGTTTCGGAGGGATTGGGCCGGTGGTTTTGTGCACGAGAGTTGGAACGAGCATGCAGTTCACCGAAACGCACACGTTGAGACGCGTGTGGTTGAATAGCGAACAGTATTGGCGGTATCCTTTCGTGGCGGTGGCTACTTCCAAGCAGTTGTGCGAGTACATCGTTTTAGATTTAGAGATTGTGAATGGGAACGAGTGGGAGCAGAACGGAGACGACGGCCACGGGGAAAACCGGTCGCAGCTATTCAACGGGTCTCAGTTTGGTGGCAACGCGAGTACTATCGGTGGTAAACAACGAAGAGCGAATAGAAAAAACTTGCTCGCCGACGTCACGGTGGCGAGATCGAGGGATTTCGGGACGAACGATATCACTTTTTTCACTCGAACGCATTTAGGGTCGGTGTTGAAAGTCGGTGACACCGCGTTGGGATACGATTTGACCAACGTACAAATTGCAGACGAGTCTTTCGATTCTTACGTGGAAAAAGTAGGCGAATCGAGGATACCGGATGTCGTTTTGGTCAAGAAATCTTACGCTGAGAAACGGAAGAAACGACGAGACCGAGGATACCGCAGAGCCTGGGAACTCAAAAGAATGGACATACACGAAGAAGAAGCGACGAACAAGAAGGACGACGCGGAAAAGAGGATGCAAGACGAGGAGTTGTTTATGCAAGAATTGGAGGAAGATTTCGAAGGCCGCGCGCAAATCAACGTGTACAAGAAGAAAAATGAGGATTTAGACGCTGTGATTCGAGCGAATCAGAACGCGTTGGCGAACGAAACGGACGACGAAGAAGACGACGACGACGAGATTCCGGAAATCAAGTTGGAAGAGCTGTTAGACGATATGAAGTTGAGCGACGTTGAAGAAGAAGAAGAAGACGAGATGATGGAATGAAAAGAAAGGGCGTTGATTTCAAAATGTCAGCAGTAACTTCTTAGATGTCAATGTATACAGCAGTTGATGTGTAAAGATACCAGTAATACATGTGTACAATTATTTAATTTCGCCTTCCTAGAGGTCAAATCAAGGGCCAAAGTCAGCCTGGGCCAAAGTCAGCCTCGTACTCCTCGTCGTCCTCGTAGTACTCTTCCTCGTCATCGTAGTACTCTTCCTCGTCATCGTCATACTCTTCGTCGTCGTCGTCATACTCTTCTTCAGACGACGAGTACTCGTCGCCTTCAAAGGCGCCCCCGAGTCCTCCCAACGTCGGTCCGTGATTTCCGTACCAAATGTGGCTCCCGTGCACATGCGACAGATCTGTTTCAAATTTACGCATGATGGACCCTGGCATCAGCTCGCGCACGATGTACTTGCAAGAAGAGTTGACGTTGGTGCCTTCAGTTTCGTACAAGCCGGAAATATTAGATCCCTTTTCGAACTCGAATCGTCGGCCGCCGTTCATTTCGTGCAACTCCTCTAAAGCCGTTTTGCGACTCAGTGCAAAATCCAACGAGAGATTTCGATTCAGTTGCGCGTGCGTGAGAAATGTATCCACCTCGTCTTGGGAATCGCAGAAGCCTTCTTCGATGAGCAAGTCGAGATTTTCCAACTCTCTCGCCAAGTTATCGAGCGTGTGATGTAGCACAAACTCAATGAGCACTCCGTCTAACATGCGTATGCGCTCGAACCTATTTTCGATCGCGATTTCAATCTTTTCTTCTTTCGTGCGTCTCGGCGCTTTTTTTGCTTTTTTCGCCTTTGTCATAGATCTCGTTCTTCTTTTTCCATCGTCCTCTTCTTTTTCTTCTTTTTCTTCTTTTTCTTCTTTTTCTTCTTCTTCTTCTTCTTCTTTTTCTTTTTCTTCTTCTTCTTCTTCGTCGTCGTCGTCGTTTGGACTGACGTAATCGCCGTCTAATTCCGATTCCGATTTTTCATCATCATCTTCATCTTCGTCCGAAGACATACTAATCGCCAACCGTTCCTTCAATTTGACGACGTACTCTTCGTGCATGAGATGCATAAAAATCTTGAGCGCTCGGGCGAAATATTCTCTCTTCGCAGGCGCGATTTGTATCCATCTGATCTGGCCGCCCTGGCTGCCCTGTTCGTATCTTCTCGCACTCTTAAAGAGACTCTCATCCACATCTTCTTTCCCGCACGTTTTCGACCACTGAATCTCTGGAAACAACGACTTTCCATGCGGATCTCTCTTAATTTTCCTCATCTGCGGACCAAACCAATCCCAGCCGCAGGACTTGTTCAGAACCGCGAACATGATTTCCGGAGGCATGATCGAAAGCGCGCACTCCCTATCCAACTGGTTTCCTTTAATCAACTCTTTCACGGCTTGTTTATACCCAATAGGGAACAAATGGTGATTGACTTCCGACCACAGCATCCATCTCACGGCGTATCCGAGTTTACCGACAAACTGTCGATTTCTTCTCAAGCTTATGCCGCCCCACGGCGCTGATCGACCAAACGGCTTGAAACTCAAATGCGCCACTCCTGGATGTATAATCACCCTCCCGTCTCTCTTCGGCCTCGGTCCCAACTCGGCCACGTTATCGTACACGATTCCTTGGTCTCCCCGTTCTGCCGAATGCACGTAAATCCCAACTTTCCTTCCTCTTTCCACTCGTATCGGTTGATCCAGCTTCAACTCTACCAACTTCCTCCGACTCGGAGGTAACTCGTCCTCGAACACTTTCGTCCACAGCTCCCGGCGATGGTACCCTCCGTTCGTCGTGTACCGATCCAAAAGGCCGTGCTCTGTCTCTTCCGACTGATTCAAGTACACGCGCTCGTCGTCGTCGTGCTCCTTCTCGCTATTGCCCACCGAAAACTCCGTAAAAATCGTCTTCTCTTCGCCCGTCTCCTCGTCCGCCACCACTTTCGTCTCGCTCGCTCTCTTCCAAAATTTCTTCTCGTTCTCTCCGCTATCGGACGTCCAGACGGTCATTTTTCCTAAACTTCCTCGCACAAACACCGAGTGAATCTCGATGTACTGCAACGGGAGCGACGTCGACGCTTCCACGTCGAAGAATATCCCTTTTTTGTGCACAGAATATCATTCAAAAAGAACAGAGAGCTAAAAAGTTAGTTACGCGCTCGGGTTGGACTCGATTCAATTTGCGGGAAGAAAAGGTACAAAAAAAAATCCGTAAACCTGATGAAACCGCGCACCGTTAAACGTGTGATCTTCCCTGTCCTCGGTCGTCAGCTCCAACTGCTGGTAATCTAAATTCTCCGCCAGCAACCGCCTCGGCCCGTTCAGGCCGAATATGTGTTCGTGCACTTGCGACGAGAGGACTTCGTTCATGTCGTTCTTTTTTTTTGTCTTGCCCTCTTTTCCCCAAGTGACGTCTTCTTTGAAGGACAGACGCCACAAAAAATATCCGAAATCCTCCTCCAATCCACATGTGTGTGAATGTGTGAATTTATTAGCAGTGAACGCACACACACGAAAGGTTTGTGTTTCGAGATCTTATTTTAAAAAAAAGGAACAGAGCGAAGAAGAAGAGGAAGAAGAAGAGACCGAACGACGAGACGCTTTTTTGTTCGAAACGACGGAGAACGCGCGCGCAACCTCGTGCGAATCATGCACGTGTGTGTTATTGTTATTTTTTGATCTCGAAACGTCCTTTTTTTTTCTTTTTTTCGTGCGTCCACGTTTTTTTTTCCCCACTCGCAAAGAAAAAGAGATATACAGTAGACACGTCGAGGACAGACAGAGAGCCTTCGAGCCAAAAGAAGCGGAGAGAGATCTTCGCATGACGAGACTATTTCGATATCACCGCTAGACGACGGACAGAAGGAGAGGAGAGGTTAGGTTTTTTGGTGGGGGGAGGTGCAGTCGGTGGGTTTCTTTTCGCGTTTCTCCCGGGTGTCGAATCGGAGATTTTCTTCGACAAATTTGTACGGAAAATCTCTCTCGCTCTCGCTCTCTATTCTTAAAGACGAGAGACAGACGGACCAAAAAAGCTAACCGCGAAAGAGACGAAGGAAAGATGAAGCGCGGAGGAGGAGGTCACTCGTCCTCGCTCGCGAAGCGACGGAAACCTCGGAAGCGCTCGTCGAACTTTCTCGTGATTATTTTGTCCGTCACGATTCTTTATCGGTTGAGATATTATCCTGCTGGAAGAGGAGGCGGCGCGCTCCTCGGAGGGAAACGGTTTTCTTCGAAAGCGCTGTTTGAATACGACCCGTTCGCGAAAGATGTGGACAGTTACGGGGTGGACGTGGAGGACGTGGAGGCGCCGTTAGCGCCGGAGTCGTCGACAAGTTCGACGTCGGACGCCAAAATTTTATCGCTGAACGCGAGCGACGGCTTGGCGGCTTCGTCGCGGGTATCGTTCGATAAAACAACAACATCATCAGCGATAACGTACGTTCCGAAACAAACGAAAGAGAGAGCTTTTTATGCAGAACACAGAGATGTTTTCGGGCACGCGAGTTGGCAACCAGTGCAAGCGAGACTGGTTGACTACGCCGGGGCGACGATTAGCGTGGAAGGAAAGTTCGCGAGACGGTCGTTCGCGAGAGCGTTCGCTGCGAACAATAATAATAACAACAACAACAACAACAACAACAATACAAACAGTGAGTTGGCGTCTGATTTAGGCGTTCGAGGCCCGCGCTTAAAACGTCCAACGCACAAAGCATGGATCTCCCCCATCGCAAACAACACTTTAAAATACAAGCACATGGCGACCATCGCTCGGCTTGGATCGGTGGACTCGCCCAATGCTCGCTTTGTAGTCGCGTGGCAAGGTGCGGAAGATAACGAAGGTTCACTGACGCAAAGAATTTACCACGCGTTTTCGAAATCTTCCACCGGCGAGAAGTGGGGTCCGGAGTTTAAAATCCCCGCCATCGAAAACGGCAACGCGCAGTGGTCGCCGGTGCTTCACGTGGACGAAGACAACAACGAGATTTTCTTGTTTTACAGCGAAAGTCGAGAGTGCATTCGAACGGCACCTCAGGAAGGCGATTTTAATCCGTCCGGTATACAAAAGGACAGGCAATTACCAGGAGGCGATATCATGATGACGTCGTTGAAAGTGCCGACGTTTGAAAATTACGAGTGGCTGAAATCGGTTCGATGGGCACCGCCGAAGACGATTTTCAGACAAGGCGATGTTGGCAAAGGCGTCGGGCCAATCCCGAAAGTTATCGCCAATCCTATGATTGTATTGCGTTCAGGCGTGTGGTTGCTTCCGTATTGGCGAGAGCCGCACGACGCGGCGCCGTGTTCGAACTTGTTGCTAACGAAAGGCAACGCCGGCGTCTTGCGGTCCAGAGATAACGGAAAGACATGGAAAGCGTACGGGAAGTTGGACCATCCCCGAACGTGGTTGATTGAAAACACGCTGAGCGAAAGAGACGACGGATCGGTTTTGATGTTATTCAGGACGAAGATTGGCGTTTTGTATGCCTCGGCTTCGTACGACGAAGGCATCACGTGGACGCCTCCAGAATCGACGGCGATACCAAACCCAGATTCGAAAATCGTTTTAACTCGATTGCGCTCGGGCGCCTTAGCGATGGTTTTAAACGCACATGCGAAGCTGAAGGGTCAAAAACGACACGCGCGGACGTTTCTCGACGTTGCCGTTTCCGGCGATGGCGGCGCAACGTGGCGAAGGATCGCGAGGTTAGAAGACGAGTCGCAATCTCCGCTGGTGCGAAGTCACTATCCAACCGCGATTGAGGCGTTTCGGGAAGGCGGGACGCGTTTACTGATCATATACAGTAAATTTTATTTCAGTTTAGGCGGATTAGACCAAGCTATCCAGGAGAAACGCCCGATGGGGATTCGACTGCAATCCATCAGTTTGAAGTAATGATTCCGTACAAGTAGAGGAAGAGGAGTAGCAATGTTAGTCGTAAATAGTCGTAGAGATATCGAGTTGAGTAGAGAGCCGCTGCGCAGCGTAATTTATTGTAACAACAGTATTTGAATCATTAGGCACTCATCGTATTACACAAGTTCAGAACTATATATATATATAAGCGCATTTTTACTTATATTTCATTATTAAGTCAATATTAATCTAAGCTGGGATCTTCGGCGATGATCTTCTCGATGCTCGCCACGTCTTCCGGCTCGTCCACGCCGTGGGCGCAGTGATTCACGCGAATGACTTTAATCTTATAGCCGTTTTCAATCACCTTCAACTGTTCCAAATCTTCTTGCATTTGCATCGGCGTCGCTGGCATTTTCGGAAACAATCTCAAAAACTCTCTATCGTAACACTGCAAACCTAAATGTAACCAATAATCGAACGACGGGTCCACCTTGCCTTTCTTGTTGTTCGGGAGCATACCTCTGGAGAAGTAAATCGCGTACCCGTTGACATCGGTGATGCACTTCACTCTACCTTGCATGGTCACTTCCTCGTGCTTTAACGGCGTCACCGGCGTCGAGTACACGCAATCTTTCGGCGCGTTCTTTAACGCCAAAACGACTTCATCGATAATCTCCGGTTCGATCAAAGGTTCGTCCCCTTGGATGTTGACGACGATGTCGAATTCGCCAGCCGTTCTATCCACGGCTTGCGCGCATCGTTCGGTCCCGTTCGGAATACTTTCATCCGTCATGACCACATCTCCGCCAGCTTTGACGATCGCGTCCCGAATTCGCTCGTCGTCCGTCGCGACGACCAACGCGTCCAACTGCGTCGCTTTCTTCGCCTGTAAATACGTTCGAACGATCATCGGTTTCCCGGCAATCATCACCAGCGGCTTCCCCGGGAATCGCGTGGACGCGTACCGAGCCGGAATCACCCCGAGAACTCTCGTGCGCTTCTTTTCCTCTTCTTTCTTTTCCGTCGTTTCTTCTCCTTCCCGTTCGTCTTTCTTCACCTCGACAATCGCGCTCGTTGTCTTCTTCTCGCCGTCGCCGACGTGCAATTCCTGATGCTTTTTGAACCCAAAGATACCCGCGACGGCGCCGAGGGCAAACGTGACCAGCGATTTCATCATTTTTTTCTCGTTATTCTTTTATCCCTTTTCGCTCTCTCGTTCTCTCTCTCTCTCTCTTTATTCGATGCCCGGGGTCGATCGTGAAAGCGAGCGCGCGCTTTTGAAATGACGATTAGTCCAATTCGACGAGAGAGAGAAAAGAGAAAAATTCGTACTAAGCGAGAAAAGAGATGGAAGAACGCGCGAGCTAGCGATGTAATCAATCGTACGTTTTTAGACAGATAATGATAAAATCTACAATGAATGAACTACACATACATCAAAAGAGAGAGAAGGCAATGTACGCGTCTCTCTCTCTCTCTCTCTCTCTCTCTATTCTTCTCCGCGCGAGCGGACGCGCGCGGACGTAAACCCGCGCGTTTACGTTTAAACGAGCACCGCGAGAGCCGCTCCCGACGCGGCGAGCGCGAACGCGAACGCGTTTCTCGTCGAGAAGACTGCGGAAGAGGAGTAGGCGGAAGAGGAGTAGGAGGAGGAGGAGGAAGAGGAAGAAGCGTCGTCGTCGTCCGAAGAAGTCGGTCTCGAGCCGGCCAAAGCCGTCACCTTCAACGTCATGCCGCTCTCGCAGTGCGATCCAACTCTGCAACTCAAGTAATACGTTCCTGGACTCATGTTACCGGCCATGGTCGTCCAGTTATCATTCGCCGTCGCCGCTTTCTGTTGGACAGCGCCAGCGGAGTCGCATTCCGCCGACGTCGCATCCAACCACACGTCGTGCGTTCCCGTCCATTGGATGGTCAGACTCTCGTCCGAGTATAACGAAATCTCTTGCGCTTCGTATTTCCACGTGACGACCTGGTCCGCCGCGCGAGCGAACGAGATTCCGAAGAGCGCGAAAACGACAAAGAGGAGCGATTTGAAGGAGACGCTCGCGTTGTTCATTTCTTTCTTTGGTACCGTTGTTTGTGTGTGAAGAAGTGAAGAGAGAAGAGAATAAAATCTCTCTTTTTTTTATGAGGATCGCAGACGTGGGCACGTGGCGTTTTATCCTGCGAAGCGACGCGAGGGAACGAAAAACGTACACATTATTGCCGCAAATATCCCTCTTTCTCTCTCTCTCTCTTTCTCTTCGAAGAGTAGGATGGTGTTTCTATGAGACTTTTATAAAGCTGGTGAATTCACACGTGTGAAAAGATGTCGAGCGTTTGCGCGCGCGCGTATGTACAAAAATACTCCGTCTCTCGCGTTCGGAGACGAAAACGCAATACTTATAACACATGAAAGCGATGGAAATATGAATTTCCGTTTTTTTTTGTGGTGTTTGTTTTTACGGTCGTAGAGCAGTTCTTCGGAACAAGGAACGACGCGAGATCTTCTCTCGTCGTTCCCCGCGAGTCGTTCGGAAGTACACGCAATCAGACACTTTTCGTTTGTTTTGTCTCTTATATTTTTTTTTCTGCTTTTTTTCAATTTGTCCGTTTTTTAATTCAAAAAAGAATTTAAGCGGAGGTAAACTTGGTCACCGCCTTGGTGCCTTCCGAAACCGCGTGCTTGGCCAATTCACCGGGCAAGATCAAACGAACGGACGTTTGGATTTCTCTGGAGGTCACGGTCGGCTTTTTGTTGTACCTGGCCAACTTGGCGGCTTCCGTCGCGATCTTTTCGAAGATGTCGTTGATGAAGGAGTTCATGATGCTCATCGCCTTGGAGGAGATGCCGGTGTCCGGGTGCACTTGCTTCAAGACTTTGTAGATGTAGATCTTGTAGGTTTCGACCTTCTTCTTGGAGGACTTCTTGGCGCCGCCTTTGACGGTCTTCTTCGCTGGTTTCTTGCCGGCCATCGTGTTGTTCGTTCGTTCGTTTGTGTTCAAAGTAATGACGAATTGGGGGAAAAGTTTCTTGGAAAACTCTCGAAAATGTATTGAAAATTGAAACTCTGAGCTCCAATTTTCCTAGTTTTACTTTTTATTGTGAAAAAAAGCAGAAAGTCCACGCACACATCTCTTCAACCAGAGCACCAACGCTCGCAAAAATGCACACCACGAAGCATTGATAATACAAAGAGTCGTTTACTATGTTTTTGTATGTCGTTAAACTCGCGTTTACGCGCGGTGTGATCAGAAACGTCCACATCGTGCCTAAAGGGGTTCGGTAAAGCGTACCTTCTCAGAATGTGTCCCTAAACCATGCAACATTTTTTGAAAAAACGAGGGGAAAAGTCGGACCAAAAACTCGTCATTATTGTATATTCAAACATATAAACAAAAACAAAACATGTCTGGACGTGGTAAAGGAAAATCCTCCAAGAAAGCCGTCTCGCGATCCGCGAAGGCTGGTTTGCAATTCCCGGTTGGCCGTATCGCGAGGTGCGATTATTTATGCGTTACTTTTTACGAGCCTTCTCGATTTGAGCACGAATCCTGCGATTCAGTTTTTCCCCGGGATGAATGAACAAAAATCCGTCCGTTTGACGAGATTATATCATATCACATCACGCGCACGCGCTGACCAACAAAACTCTTTCCATCTGCACAAAAACAGATACCTCAAGGTTGGCAAATTCGCCACCCGCGTTGGCGCCGGCGCCCCGGTCTACTTGGCCGCGGTTTTGGAATACTTAGCGGCTGAAGTTCTCGAACTCGCCGGGAACGCTTCCAGAGACAACAAAAAGTCCAGAATCGTACCGAGACACATCCAATTGGCCATCCGCAACGACGAGGAATTGTCCAAGTTGTTGGGCACGGTCACGATCGCTTCTGGCGGCGTCTTGCCGAACATCCACTCGGTCTTGTTGCCGAAGAAGGGCAAGAAGTCTGGCTCTGTCTCCCAAGAATATTAAATTTTCGGGTAGCGCGCGCGCGTTCGCATCGCGAGCAGCATAATAATAAACAAACAAAAAACTCTGGTGAATATCTTCACCAACCAATCGTACTATCTATATAAGATTATCTTTCTTTCTACGCAAGCGTTGGCAGGATATTACAACACAAACCTAAAACTATTATTTACTCGCAAAGTCTAACGGGAACGCCGTTCGGACTAAAAACTCAACCTTCTTGTGGCGCCTCGCGGAGGCCATGCCTAAAAATTCCAACTCGGAGCACGCGCGCGTGAAGCGCGCTTGCAACGCCCAAACTTTGTGCTTATCCAATCCGAACGTGTGTTTCTGTTTCTTCTTGGAAGAGTTGTTGTTCTCGTTGTCGTTGTTCGTCGGTAGAAGAGGCGGTTCTTTTTCATCTTCGTCGTCGTCGTCTTCTCCGTCTTTCTCACCTCGTCTCGTTCTCTTCTTTTTCTTCAGCTTGTCTCGGTCTTCTTTCAGCAACAGTCCCAGCTCTTCGTCGCTCGTGTCTCGGTGCTCGATGATGAAGCGGCGAAAGAGTTCAAACGCGTTGGCGCTTTCGCCGCCGAAATTCTCTAGCAGCTTGTAACACAAACACGGGTCCGGTAAGGAGGCGGCAATCTCTCCAGATTTCGGACAGCACTGACACTCCAACGCTTCCGACGGGTTCGACAAAGCGGTTTCGAGAGCCATTCTCGGCGCCGCCGAGAAGGTTTCTCGAGCGGCGTCGGCGGAGGTGACGCAGAATATTTTCTTTCCCGGCAATGATTCTGGAGGTTTGCTCGCGTAATTTTTCACCACCGAACGAACAATTTGCTCGAAGATTTGCAACGGTGTTGATGTCGTAGTAGTAGTAGTAGTAGTAGTAGTAGTAGTAGTAGTCGTTTCTTCTTCCTCTATCTGCGCCACGAGCTGTGAAAATCGAGCGCCTTCGTTCGCGTGTATTTCCTCGTGTCCCTCGCACACTTTCGCGCAGTCTCTACATAAATCCTTCAACGATAGTGTTGCGGCAGCAGGTGCTATCGAGGTTGCCGCCATTGGCGCTGTGTTCGTCGTCTGGTTGTTATTTGCATCGCTCGCCGGTGCAGCCTCGGCCGCTTTCACCGCGCGTTCCACTCTCGAAGATAAAAGTCGAAGAATCTTCTCGCCTTCCGTCACGAACGCCTTTTCAGTCGTCGGTTTTTCTTGTTGTTGTTGTTGTTGTTGTTGTTGTTGTTCTCGTTCGTCTGTGTTCGTTGTCGTCGTTTTGTTCTTTTCTTGCTGTTGCCGCTGCTTTTTCTTCGACGCGAAGAAAAAATTCGGAAACGCGCAGTCTAATAAAACGTCCGCCGTTCTCGACCATCGCTGGTATCCCACGCTTCTCGAAATCAGGGATAAAACGTCCAGTCCAATCGCGAATTTCTTTCGACTTTCCCCAACCTCTAACATATTCTCCGTGAACGCGTCGAAAATATCATCTCTTTTAACGTCCATCTCGCGAAGTTCTCGTTCTTTTCCTTCCTCTTCGCCATCCTCTCGAGCAGAGAGGAACAGCTCTCTCAACATCTCGATGCTCTTTTCATCTTTTCTACCCAAAAGCAACCCGCAAAACCTTCTCAAATACCACTTCAACGCATCTTTACTACCCGTGGAATATAATTTTTCGCTTTCACGCTGCAACGCTCGCGCTTCCGATGTTCCTTCTCCGTTCGACTTCTTCGTCGCATCCGCGCTGTAGTCTCTCTCGTTCAAAATCTTGTTGACGGAGGACAGACGTTCCGTGGCAAAGTGATTTAAGAATAAAACTTTTACCGACCTCCGCATGGTGGTCAACGAGAAATCGTGCTCCATGAATCTCGTGTGCAAATACGTCAACGCGTCGTTGCCTAAAGCCGGGTACAAGGTTGGATCGAGGAAGACTTTTTCTCGGATTTCGCGCGAGGCGTCCGTCGGCGCGAAGAGTTTGAAGACTTTTGGTCGCAGTTTCGAAGCGGTTTCGGACGGTATGGACCGTTGTAAAGCGCTCGTGTTGGTAGCAATACCCAACAATAATATAAATGGAACGTCGCGGTGGAACGAGGCGAAAGAGGCGAGTAAATCGCTCAAGGCGGACGACCCTTGGAAGCCTTCGACGTCCGAGACTAACACCACCACCGGACGAGCTCGACCGAGTATTTTCGGCAGCGTTTCCACGCGCTCGCGACGTAAACTGTACGACGGTCTTTCGGTATTTTTATCTCTCGCGTGCGCGCCGTTAGCGTTGTTCTCGTTCGTTGTTTCGTTGTTTTGCTGTTGTTGATGCTCCGAGCCGCCGACTAAAGTGGACTCGTACCATTTCGCTATGTGCCTAACTGTTTTCGTTCCGCCGCCGCCGCTCGCCGCCGCCGCCGTTTGCGCGGTCAAACCTCCACCGCCGAGATGATGTTCCCGCGGATTCAGAAACTCTTCCACGGAAACACCGCCCGGCGCCGCGTTCCTACTTTCCAACTGTCTCGCCACGAGCGATACGCAATCCCCCAAAATCCCTCTCGAAGCCGCCGACGACGCGAACGTCGTCGACCCGCCGACTGCGTTATTCATCCCGCCGCCTCCGATACCACCGCCAAACCCGCTCTTCCTCGTCTTGACGTCTTTCGATTGCAACAACGCGCAGTGAAAATCGCTCTTAGCTAAAAATTTCGCCAACGACGCGAACGTCTCCTCGTGATCGTCCGCGTTCACGCCGCCGGCGAGAACGAGACCCGTCGGCAGAGATTCCGCAAAGTGAGGCGGTAGCTTTTTCCTTTTACCGCGCCGCGCGTCTTCGTCGTCGTCGTCGTCCTCCTCCTCTTCGTCTTCCTCCTCCTCCTCCTTAACCTTCTCGTCGTCGTTTTTTTTGTTCCTCCTCTTTTCACCACCGTTCTCAAACACCGTTGTTTCCGAATCCTCCGCGGCGCGGCGTTTCCGAAACGTCTCTTCGACGTAGTCTCGGATCCTCGAAAACTGTCGTTCGCGTATCGCGAGCGAAGAGAGAAGTAAGAAAGGTCAGCAAATACGAAAGAACACAGAGACAAAAATTCAAACGAAAGAACGACGCCACTCACCGCTTCCAAGTTCGCCTCTCGCAACACGCTCTCAAACTTGGCGTCTATTTTCTTCCAGCACTCACGCATGCCAACTTTCCTCTCTTCCACGGCGCCGTCGTCTTCGCACGAACCGATCTTCCGAAAACTTTTCGTCGCGGGAACGCCTCGCGACGCTTTTTCTCGCGTCATTTTCCCTTTCGCTTTCCGGAAGGTGAAGCACGAGGCGTTCAAAGAATCCGCCGCCGCGTTGGTGACGGTGGATAGTGACGATGGTGGTGGATCGCGTCGATTGTGATGATGATGATGATGCGTCGTCGTCGTCGTCGTCATCTCGCGCGGAGAAAGAGTGCGTGTGAATTTTGAAAATTTTTTCTTCTGCGTTCTGGGGAAAAAAACGTCGAAAAATGTCGAGAAAAGAAAGCGCGCACAACGAACGAATACCACTAAGAGCAACCACACGACGTAATAATAATGGTCGCTGACGAAGAAAACGCCGCAACCGCCGCGCCTGTTCCTCCTCCTGTTGTTAAACCCGCCGTTGTTGTTGCGGGAGGAACAGGACCTAAACTGAACAAAGACGGCACGGAGAGAAAAAAACGCGAACCGAAGAAAGCGAAGCAGCCGAATCCGGCATCGAATGCGCAACACAAGCAACAACCGACGAAGGAACAGTTGGACGCGCAGAGAAACGCGATGCGAGAGACTCTGAAACAGTTGAAGGAGAAACGGGTGCTCCTCGGAGAAGAAGGAGAAGGAGAGGAGGGTGCGTTTGAGATCGAGAGCGTGTACGATTTAGCGCTCGGATTGGAGCTTTGGCTGCGGGATAATTCAAAGGTGAGCGCGTGTTGATTGTTACATATCGTTCGCGTATAAACTGACATTTTCTTCTCTCTCTCTCACACAAGGTATTCCCGGAAAAACCGCTGAAACAAAAGCTCGACCGAATGCTCCAGATACAAAAGCAATGCATCGAACAATTTAACTCGGACAAGTTAGACACGGAGTCGATATTTTGGGAGCTCGCTTCGCTTTACGTCATCGTCAATCGCGAAGCGGCGAGGCCGGAGCTGAACATTAAACGACCTCGGTTTACGATGACCGCGCCGATAGAAAACTTTAAAGAAGACCCGAATTTGGATAAGAAACAAAACGAAGCGAAGAAAAGAGCGATGTATCTCCCCGCGGTTGGCGACGACGACGAGGTGAGCAAAGAGGAGGTGCAACGGATGTTGGAGGAAGTGGAGAGAGAAGTGGAGAAGAAGATCAACGAAATGATGGACGGAGGAGGCGAAGGAGGAGACGGAGACGAAGAAGGTGGAGATAAAGGAGGAACCGGAGCGACGACGAGCGTTGAAACGGGAGCGGTCGAGCCAGCAGCAGCAGGAACAGAACAACAACAAGAACAACAACAAGAACAACAACAACCGAAAGTAGAAGACGGCGGCGCCGGAGGAGGAGGAGCGGCCGCCGCCGGCGGCGGCGGCGACGCGGAGATGACCGACGCTCCCGAGGCAG
>Ga0255768_10002533_pt1 | contig 18398 bp, 33 predicted proteins | sample 071ome_33_FD_179983 | JGI IMG/M metagenome (GOLD analysis project Ga0255768, IMG submission 179983) | Coastal salt marsh microbial communities from the Groves Creek Marsh, Skidaway Island, Georgia - 071412AT metaG (version 2) | ecosystem: Environmental > Aquatic > Marine > Intertidal zone >...
TAAACTTTTTCACCTCTTTTGCCCACTGATTTCGTAGGGGCACTGTATGTGTTACGACCAATGTTTTTTGTCCAAGTTTTCCTGCAATTGCAAGCCCTGTAAAGGTTTTACCCCAGCTTACCCAAGCATTGATAATACAGTTATCGTCTAAATTATCATAGACGTCCTGCTGACTCTGCCGAAGCTCGAATTGAAACTCTGGAAAGTCAGCAGGAACTTCTAAGCGTTTTTCTACTACTTCGTAATCGTCAGGTATCAGGTCCGTTCGTCCGATTGGTATTGATACCAGATTTTCGCGCACCCGCTGCAGATTCTTAATAATCTGTGGTGGATCATTTGGATTCTGTGCAGGAACTTTGTACGTCAGCTCATCGGATAGTTTTTTCCGATACTCTGGAGTACACTCCATGAAAATACGATTACTTAGTACTGCTTTCATTTTTACTCGCTAAAATAGCTATCAATTACGGCTATATATGCTCCTAGTGCATATACACAAGCGCCGAACACTGCAAATCCCATTAAGAATGTGCCCATGATTTTCTCCTATAATCCTAACTGCTCTTTCGCAATTATGTAGTCTTTTACAAATTTACTACGGACTATATCGTCAATCTCGAAATCAAATATATCAAACTGCTCTGTTGCTTTCAGGATACGAATAAAGTCTCGTAGACCGTTTTTCTGTAGGTCTGCTTGACGAAAATCGCCACAGAAAATAATCCTACACCCTTCCCCAACACGAGTAATAATTGAGTCTAACTCGTGGAATGACATATTTTGGCATTCATCAATAATGACGGTAGCATTTCTTAGAGTTACTCCGCGAATAAACGAAGTAGTCATAAAATGCACCAACCCTTTTGTTTTTAGTATTTGATACGCATCTCCTCTTTGAAAAAGCTCTATACAAATATCTTTGTATGGCTCTTCATAGACTGATGCTTTTTCCTTTTCTGTTCCTGGAAGAAACCCAATATCTCTCGTAGGAACTGCACTACGAATTAATACTAACTTTTCATACTCTCCTTTTGTCATATCGTCAAAAGCAAAGTAACAGGCAATAAAGGTTTTACCTGTTCCAGCTACTCCATGTAGAACCATATGCTGTTGCGACTCAAATGCTTTGAGCTGGTTCTTTGTGAGAGGCTCTATTTCCTGCAACTCAAGAGCTGCACCCTGCAATGTTTTAGATCTTCTACCCATATAATTTATACTTTTCTTCGAGTGTCCTTTTGACGTTCTTCGGAATACTCGTATAAAATCCACGGTAAATTACCGTAGTGTAAGACTCCCGCATACTGTATTTCAGAAGCAGGAGGGCGAGGCACTCTAAAAGGGTTTTTCACTCCGTACAAGTACAAAAGAGAACAACTTTCCTTTTTGAGTATTGACTTTATTTTATAGTATTTTAACTTACAAAACTCAGTCTTCTCATAGATAAATGGTATACCATTTGTATCTATAAAAGTCTTTTGATTACTCTTCAGTAGCCCTCTCATGTCGTCTATCTGATGTGCAAGTCGAACAAGGGCTTTATGAGGAGTTTGAAGGCGACGAATGCCCAAAGTATCCCCAGGCATATTTCTATCATCTAGTATCTTTCCTTCCAAAAATAGAAGTCCGTCAGTAATATGCCAATCGTCAGACGTCATGGCATATACTGGGAATCGGACTTTGTTTATGTTTTTATACTGTATCACCATACATTTTGGAGAACTTACCATTGGAGTAGTCTTCGTGTACAATCTCGAAATCACACCCGATGGGAGCGCCAGGAATAGAAAGTCCTCTATCCAACTGTACAAAGTGTTGCAGTTTCTCTTGGTAATGTTCAATTTCTTCCTCTGGAACTTCGGCTAGAATAGAGTCGTGAACAAGAGCAAAGATACGAGCTTTCATACCTTTTGCCTTAATATATTCACCCATATCTATCGCGCCAAGAAGGTTAATATCAGAAGCAGCGGACTGAACCAAAAAATTAAGACCAGAACGAACGCTATGACTCCTGATGCCCGCATCGGAAGACGCAACATTGGGGAGTCGTCGCTTCCGACCAAAGTACGAATAAATGAAGCCATTTTGTTCAATAAATTTTTGATTATCATCAATCCATGCCTTTAGTTTGTGAAACGCACCAAAGTAATCGTTGATAACCTCTGTGGCTTCTTGCTTGGAAAAATACTTTCCGCTGTCTTTTGTTACTTGCTCACTGATCTTTGCTGGTCCCGCACCGTACATAATACCGAACGTAACAGCTTTTGCTGCCTGTCTCTTTTCTGAGTATAGCTCTGCTACTTCAGATACGTCACAAGGTAGACGAAATACTTTGTGTGCAATCGTGCTATGAAAGTTACCCCCACTACGGAATACATCCATAAGTGCTTTATCGTTTGCAAGAATAGCTGCAACATATACTTCTGCTGTGGTCAAGTCCATCGCAACAATCTTGTTACCAGGAGCTGCTTTGATACAGCCTTTTACAGTAGGATTGTCCCGAGGCAGTTGTTGCATGTTGAGTTTACCAGAAGAGCTGAGCCTACCAGAAGTTGTGCCATGCAAATTAAAACCCGTCCTAAGTCGAGAATCTCGATCCAGTTGAGGTATGATTTTGTCCAGATAAGTATTTTTGATTTTGGATTTTTGTCGTATATCCAAGATCCGCTTAGGTACGTCGCTCTGAAGGCTGAGTTCCTTGAGCACTTCCGCGTCAGTAGAGTCCGCACCCGTACCTGTCTTCTTTCCAGTTGGTTGGAGACCGAGGTAATCAAATAGTAGGCTACGCAATTGAACAGTAGAATTAGGATTAAAAGATTTTCCATTAATCTCTTCAAACCTCCTTATCTTATCGTTTTCATACAAAGCTGCTATAGCTTCGTCAATATCTCGCTGCATTGCATCCTGTCCGACATAGAGGCGCTTCCGATCAAACGGTACGCCATTGTCTTGAGTATCAATGAGAAAGCGAGTACCAGGAATAAGAATATTCTCGTACACCCACAGAAGTTTTGGATTCTGCTTGATCTTGATAAACTTCTCGTAAAGCAAGAACGTACACACAGCATCCATAGCCGCATATGTTTTCATTACATCAAAAGGAATATCTCCCCAGTTAAACTGATCTTTCAGTATACCGTGTTCTTTTCGGTACTGGTCAATCCAGTCATACATTGGCTTTTCATAATCACCATAAGGTGTGAACTTCATTGTCAACTGCTTGAGACCGTGCCCTCCTGGATTCTCGTCTATGAGATAGTGGAGCAGCATGGTGTCCTCGAAACGAGGAAACTTGAAGTGAAAATGATACTCAAAGAATGCCATATCGAACTTGGCATTATGAAAGACTACTATCTTTTTATCAAAGAGTTCTTGGAGTAGTCGCTCAGTTTCATCATCAAAGCAGTCAGTATCAATGTAAGCGCCAGTGCGACCATCGTAGGAAAGACTAATACCCAGCATGTAACCGTCGCGAGGATAGAGCCCAGTCGTCTCAGAGTCGAGCGCAATATATCCAATTGGCGATTCCAAAGCAGCTCTAATAAAATCATTTGCTTTCTCCGTGTCCTGAATACCGAAAGCAATAGAGTCGTCAATAACTACATCTTCTTTCTTGCCCTCAATATATTCGACAATGCTTTTCTTGCTTTCTTCCCAGACTTTTCGTGCTTCTGGTTTAAATGCAAGCATAGCAGGGTTAATTACAGGCAAGAACTTACCCTCTACTTTCTTGCCGGAATATTCTGTTACAGAATTAATTTTGGTATAGTACTTTAATGCGTCTGATCCAACGAGTACAACCCAGTCATAATCGTCTGGGTTCATCTCAATATCACAGTCTCGCTTTAGTACTTTCTTGAGTGTAGGGTCAGAGCACAACTGAAACTGATCGAAATCAAAAGCGTTGTCGAACTCTGACTTAAAATTTGTTTTACTTGGTTTAGTTTCTACTAATGCAACTTTAGGCATATAATTTATCTCTTAGTTTTGTTACTTGATCTTGTACTAGTGCTCCCGCGTCCATGCTCTTGTTTCCAAAGGCAATGTTACGAGAATCGAGTCCCACTGACTCACACAGCTCTTTTATCTTCGCAGAACTACTTTGTCCTGCTTCGTCATTATCCAAAAATATATCAATACCCTCTACTCCTGCGACAGCAAGAACTTGTAACTTTTCTACTGTTACATTCTTTACGCCGAAGCAGCAGACAGCATTTGCGAGCCCTTTGTCATGTAGATTGAGTACGTCAAACATACCTTCTACAAGTATTACTCTGTTCTGTATTGGCTCTACTACAGGAAACAGAGGCATCTTTGCTCCAGGCGGAGTATTTAGATACTTAGGCTGTTGATCCCCTGTTGTACGAGATTGAAAGGCTACTATACGGCCTGATCTATCTCGTATAGGGAAGCATATACGCCCTAGAAAATCTTTGTCTGAATTAATAAACGCTTCAAAATCTCTGTACGTTTCGGGGCGAATATTTCTCCAGTTTCCTACATATGGAGCATAGTTCTTCGGCATCTCCAATCCTATACTCTCTGACCTCTTCTCATCTATTTTCTTCTTGAGAAGCTGTCTTTTTATTTCCATCTTGTTTGCTTTCTCTCCGAAGTGTGTAAAGAGATTACCTCGATACGCACAGGAGAAGCAATTGAATATACCCGTGACTTGATCTATTCTCATACTTGGATTACGATCTGCATGGTCTGGGTTGAGACACCGCACTACATAATCTTTGCCTTTTGGAATATACTCAATGTTTTTCTGTCTAAGAAGATCTTCTACATTCACCAGTTATGTACCACGTTTGCCATTATGAAAAAGCACGTAAGAAAATTAACACCCACAATGAGAGTGCGTAGCAGTGCAACGTAATTATCGTACGGTTCTGTTTTGTCATCAGAGAATCCTCCGAGAGCATACTTCCAAATTGTCCAGATCTTAGTAATTTTCATCTACTCCGAAACCTGCGGAAGCAAGGGCATCTCCATCCCAATCAAAAAGATAGTCATCGCCATCATAATAATCATCATAATCTTCATCGACCCCGTTGAGCTTTGAAACTACCAAGTCTTGTGCGTACTGGTAGTAATCAACGTGCTCGTCATCAAACAGATGAAAATATTTTGATAGCTTTGATACTGTGATCTCTGCTTTCTCATATTCTGCTACTTTAATATTAGCCTCTAAGCGGTCAAATAGCTCAGTAATTTTTGGAGCGAGTCTTGAATTTCCCAATGTCATTTTGCCATCCTCGATATGTCTACGGCCTGTTGGTCCGAAGTTACGGGTACTGCGTTTGATTTGTGCATGGTTGCTATACCTTTGATATAGCTTCCTGTGTATTGCCGGGGCTCTCTTCTAGGGGTAGTTCCAGCTGAACCCACTGCTGCGTCGGCTGAGGGGTAGCGTTTTTGTTCTGCCATGCGTATATCTGCATACGTCGGTTGTTTTGCATTCTCTGAGAGTGGCCGAAACGCCATCTTGAGTTTCTTGGTGCGCCCATGCTTTTTCTTTCTCCTTCCTGAGGTGGTGTGATTGATAGATCCGTGAAACATTCCCATAAAAAAATCCCCACTAATTGAACTATATATTATACAGTAATCAGCAGGGATTGTCAAGAACTATTTTTATCAGAGGTCGTCGATATCTTCGTCTGTTTTATGGGACGAAGCCTCTCTTTCTTTCGGCGTAAGAGCTGTATCAGGACCAATCTTCAGGCTTTCCCAGTCCATTGTTGACGAGAAAGATTTCATACTGGCTGCTCTCATTTTCATACAATTAAACGTAATACACTGATCTTCCTGATCCCAGGTTTCGAGCGCGTAAGCCGCGTCCGCTGCGTCAAGAATACCTTTGGCGAAACGAGCTTCACCAGTTGCATCCGTCTGGTATGGAGAGAACACTGTACATTCATACTCCTGTGCCATAGATTTTAAGGCTTTAGATACTTCAATCTGTTCCGTCCAGTCGTACTGCCCTCCTCTTGAGGGGAGGTTAGAACGCTTAACTTGATTGATATAGTCTACAATGATAACGCCTGCTTCTATCTTATTGACTTTCTTGTCCAGCTCTGCACGTATCTTGGCAAGAGTAAGACTTGGATCATAAATTACATCCAGCTGCTGAGTCGGGAGAAGCTCATGCTGGGTAGTAAGTTTATGATGAAAGTCAGAGAAGTCACGCTTTTCTCTGTATTCTTTCAATCGGTCCTGGCCTTGCTGGAAGCGGCTCGCCCACCAGCCAGCCACCTTCTCCCACTCTGTAACAGATAGATTCTGTGTACGAAGTCGAGAATATGGCACTCCAGTAGCAATAGAGCAACACCGTTGCAGTATTGATCTACTATCCATTTCTATAGTAAAATAGATAGCTGAACGGCCAGACTGAAATACATTGTTTGCAATGTTTGCACACGTAAGAGACTTACCTGAACCTCTGCGTCCTCCAACCAACACCAAATCTCGGGGGGAGAACTTGATTTCATGATCGTACTCTGCATTGAGTCCAAGACCGATATACTTACCAATCTCTTCTTCAGGCTCAAACAGTTCTATACGTTGCATACTTTCTTGAGGAACCTCAAGATCAACTTTATCCTCGATATCGAGAACAATCTGATGTAGTTCCTGAACTGACTCTTCCGCGCTTGCAAAAACAACGGAACTGTCAATATACTTATCAAGAGAATTTAATATCTCTTTCTGAGTATATTCGTTCTTGAGATACTCAAGCAGGGTTGTCGGATCAACATCTACGTCAAGAGTCTCGATAGCGAGAACCTTGTCGCGAGTGTTGGCATGACGTATGCCGAGCTTGAGATCATCAAAAGTAGGGAACTCGTGAAACCCTTCGCAGTGTTTATCAATGTGCTCATACAGCAGGTGATATTCTGCGGGCAGGTACTCTTTACGCAGATAACTCCACGTTTCAAAGTCCCGCAGCAAAACGCACTGCTTAATTAAAGCACTAGATATATTCAAAAGTTCCCCCGAACAAAGAAAAGCTGACCGAGCAATAAATACCCAGTCAGCTTCTTAACACTTACAGTGTAATTACTGAGCTGACTTAGCAGCTTTAGCCGCACCGTCATAGTCAGCGGCAGTCAAACCACGGCGAGTGAGCATAGTCTTAACGCCACGAGCAGTCTTGCCAATCGCTTCAGCGATAGCTTCTACAGTCATAGAAGCAACGTCTACGTCCGCAAGAGGATCTACATTAGCGGAACCGCGAGTAGTCTCTTGACGAGGGATAGCAGCGATGTCGCCAGAACGAAGAAGGCTAAGAGCCTTACCACGTACACTGTTTACAGAACGATCGAGAGCTTCAGCGATTGCTTCAACGAAAGCACCGTCATTCACCATAGAGATGAAAGTAGCTTCTTCATCGGCTGAGTAAGTGCGAACACTCTCTACCTTAGGAGCAGGCTTGACGTGCTCAGTCAATTCCATAGACAAGATTTTGCCCTGGATTGACTTAGGTGAGAATGAGCCTCCTTCAAAATGCTCAGCGATTTGAGCATAAGTGTACTCGCCTGAGTTATCAGTAACGAAAGTACGGAGGGTTGCTTCTTGAGATTCGCTGAAAGACTTGCCTCCAGCTGCAGAAGCGAGTTCTACCTCGTAGCCCATCTTTCGCAGTTTGCTAGAGATAGAACGAGTAGAGGTTTCAAGCTGGTCTGCTGCTTCTGCAACAGTAGCTTGAGATACAGGCGATTCGTCGCCTACAAAGTTAGTCAGAGCGTCAGTACGCTCATCTGTCCACTTAGGAAGTGCCATATTTAATTCTCCAAAAAAGATCTTAGATCTGTTACTATAGTAACGCCAGTATCTCTGGCTTGTCTAGTTTTAGCGGATTCTTGTCCGCCTTCATTTATTAAAAACAATACTTGCTTTGTTAAGCTAGATTTTACTTCATAACCAGCCTGATTCAAGGCTGTAGTAGCTTCAGCTTTTGACTTGAAACTCTTCAAGCGACCACTAATACATACCGCACCTTTATCTACGGTTGGATATGAAGGAGTCTCAGAAAAGAACCATCCATGAGGAAGTACTTCTTCAAAATAAGGTAGTTCATTTTCTAGCCAGTCGAGCAAGTTTGCGGTTGCCTTCGGACCCAGGCCGGCACGCTCACAAGTGTCTGCATTTATATCATGTATATTTTCAACAGTCTCAGACAGCTTCCGTGTTGCCGTGTTTCCGATTAAGGGAATGCCAAAGGCTGGCAAAAGGCGCTCCAAGGGCGCGTTACGAGAGTTCATAATTTGCCCTTGCAGCTTATTTGTCACTAGCTCGGAGTCCAACGATGCTAAGATACTACTACGATCTGTAGTGTAAATTTCGGACGGACAAGTCCAACCAAGTTTCTTGATAGATGCAGGGCCGAGACCCTTGATCTTCATAGTCTTGGCAAAATGCTCCACTGCTTTAGCATTCTGTGCAGGGCACAAATGGTTACGACAGAACAAAGAATCATTAACCCATTCTAACTCACTGTCGCAAGAAGGACAGTTAGTGGGGAAATTGATCTCCTGAAACATGGATTACTCCGATTTAGTGAAAAGATATTATACGAAAAGTTGAGCTAAAAGTCAAGAACTATTTTTCTCAATGTCCACTCGTCGTACGATTCGTGGAATTATCTCCCCGCTCCGTATAACCTCAACTGAACAACCTATTTCTAGGTTTAAAGAGCGAATGTACTCAATGTTATGTAGAGTTGCCCTTCCCACTACGGCATCTCCCACTTCGACTGGGCGTAGAATGGCTACTGGGCTCACAACACCAGATTTGCCAACCTGCCACACAACATCGAGTAATTCTGTAATTACACCCTCCTTCTGCTCTTTAAGAGCAAAAGCCCCGCGAGGATGGTGGGATGTATATCCCATGTTATTAAAAGCTTGATAGCTGTCTACTCTAAACACCTCACCATCGGTTGGATAGCCAGATGAGTCGAAGTGAGTGACAACATCAAATCCTTTATGGGCCAAACATTCTAATGCACTAGATAAAGTTGCATACTCCTTGCCTTGAATATCATACGCTACAAAGCGCAAGTTCTGGGCACGAGAACGAAACTCCTGTATATCTTTGAGATTCAAAGATCCCGACGCATAGTTGCGAGCGTTTGGTATAGTCTCGGGTGCGACTACTTCTCCTGTTATTTGCACTGTCTCTTTCAAGTCAATAATAACAGGCACAATCTCTTCCATCTTTAACGTAATATCTCTACCGAGATTACCGTCTCCACGGGTTAAAGCCTGGGCCAAGTGACCATTAATGTACACTAGAGAGATTGCTGCCCCATCAAGTTTGGGTGTACGAATATACTTCGCACTGGTACTATCAATATCATTTAGATCAAATACTTTCTGCAGAGAGTACATTTTGAACATATGAGGTATACCATCAGTTACCTGATAGCCTACTCGATCATAATTGTACATCTTAGCTAATGCATCAAACTCTTCGTCCGACAATATCGGTGTTCCCGAGTAGTACATAGCTGAAGCCTTGTCTAAAAAATGTTGCATATAGTTCCCTCACTCAATAAACAATATTATACAGAAAAAAGGAACAAAAGTCAAGAACTATTTTATATATAAGTCCTTAATTAAATCAGAGAAGTGTTCTTCTATGATGTCCTTACTTTCTGCAAGGGATAAGATTTCTACTAATCCTTCAAATAGATTCCGAGAGTTGTCAAAGTCAAGGGGCATAGATATACCTTCCTTACTAGGCTTCCACTCTTCCTCAAAATCGAGATAGTACTTACGTAAGCCCAAATACTCAATACCTCTAAAAGTAGAGATAGTAAGACGGACTTGTGTCTCCTTTATTTCATCGTAATGAATAACCTTTTCAAATACTTCAGGTGCTTGATACAGTTCCATCTTAGTCTCCGTTTTTGAGAACGGAGGATAGAGGAACTACACTTGTCACGTTCAGTGGTTTGAGTAGGCGAAAAGAATCTGTATCCCAACAGAAGAGCAAAAGAGTGCTGTCAGACTCTTTTGCCCGATTCTTCTTTTGTTGAATATAAGGCGTACTGAAGTCCAACGTACAGACGTTGTATTTCAGTTTATTACTGTTCTCACTGCGATAAGTGATAACAGCGTCACCATACTCATCAACGAGCTGTCTTAGTTCTTCTTTTTTCACAAAAGCTCCTAGGGAAGCGGGTTGGCAGAATCTTCTGTCGTCCCAACATATAGGAGCTTAGTTATTAAGAATTAACAGCAGCGATGATGCCTGCAAAGTAGTTAGCAGCTTTACCAGTCAACTTGCTGACGATTTCTTCGTCAACTTCTTGACCAGCATCTGTAATAGCGGCTGTGAGGCTTTCAATAGCGGCTGCTTTTGAAACACGACCACCGCCAGTGCTACCACTGCTAGAGGCTGATTTGGTTGCAGGTGCTTTCTTTACATATACACCAGCTTTGGTGAGTACCATACGAACACCGTTAGGTGACTCTTCGTACTCTTCTGCAATTTCTGCAACGATTTCCATGCTGTTCTCAGGTGTTGGACCAGCTTCTTCATAAGCGGCAATGACTGCTGCTTTTTTATCGTCGTCCCATGCCATTCGTCTTTTCCTTTTAGGTTTGCCATAATACCCTGGACAAGTGCCCAGGCGTTCAAGTTGTTGTAAATAAAATCGGTCGCCCATTGGTTCCCTCATCTTCAATACTATGTATTATACCGATATGAGCGACGAAAGTCAAGAAGTATTTTTAAATACGTGATAAATCAACTCCGTACTTTTTAAGGTGGGTCAGCTTGCCAAGATCATATGCTAGACAGAAAGCATTAAAACCTCCAGTCATAGCTTCAATATACATTTCTTGATCCTGACGTATCTTCTCCATCACATAGATAGAATAGCACTTAGCCCCATACTTCTTCTCATAGTTTACGTCTGAGTATCCAGCTCTTTCTGCCTGATAATCAACAGAGACTTCATGTCGCACGATTGCAGGAGCAGAGTAACGTGCGGCCCATACAATCTCTCCTTCATCAAAGTCTTCGGCGCAACATTCATCTGGAAGAAAATCTATTTTTGCGTCGGTCTTTTGAGGGACTCCGACCCTTTCAATAATTCCTCGAACAAATCCAGCTGAACGGTATAATCCTTTTGCGATAGCTGCGATAGAGTCACCGGATAGGAAGAGTTCAACTGCTTCAGTGATTTCTGAATCAGTTGCTGCCTTTCCTCTGTTCTTTGCTTTACGTAATTCACGATAGCTTTTTTTATCTTCGTAATCATCTATGATTCTCTGTAGGCGCGTGGTATTGTACGCTATATTCAGCATACCGCAAGCATCCTTCTTGGAAATAGGGGGCGTGTCGTTCAGTAGGCCTATAACTTTCTGAATATTGGAGTCCGATAAATTCTCGTACTCCTTCTTTTTTACTCGTCTCATTTATTTCCTCTGGTTCGTAAGGTCTCTCTAAGGGGTTATCGCTTTCATAGGATAAGTCTTGGTTATCTCTGTTAAAGATCTTATCCCAGTTGTCTCTGTACTTACCGTACTCTACTTTACGGTACTTGTCTCCTTTACCGGCCACTGAGAAGGTTCTCTCGCTCTTTCATGAGCTTCTGTAAACTTTCTTCAATTTCATACAGACGGTGCTGTCTTCCTTGCTCTTCAAGCTGATCTTCAAGCATTAACTCATTGATCTGCATCTCAATACACAACACCATTTCACTTGTCTGTAGTTGTGCCTCTTTCTCAGGAGTAAGAATACCTGGGTAGGACTGTCCTTCTCCTAGGCAATACATTTCTGCTTCACTGAAATAAGTTGCGTAAGGTTGAACACCTCGCTTCTTTTTTTCATATTGATCTGAGTGCTCACCAAATACGGTCCACTCCTGTAGAGTGTCTGCACTTGCTGACTCTACTACCATTAAGCAGCCTGCTAGTACGGCTACTCCTGCTATTACTCTTGCTTTAACTGTCTTCACGTGGATCGTCTCCTAATGACATTCTTAAATACCAAATGGCTTTCTTCAAGTCTTGTTCTGGATTGTCTTTGTTATGACATCTCCAGATGTACTTAAAGGCATTTAATCTACAATGTTCTCGGAACGTCTCCTCGCTGAGAGCTGTAACTCGCATCGCATCAATACACTCAATGTCTTCCCGCTTGTAATGTTTCGGGCTGTTTACTGGATCGTGCGTAGTTATATCAGTCATCTAAAGCCTCCGCTATCTCTGGGAAATGTCCCGTAATAATATCCCAACATCGGTCTGCTATCTCGATGTGTTCTTTCTGAGTACCGTGACCCCGCCGCAGTTCACAATAATGAATCCATGAACGCAACGTACCTGCCATGTACAGAGTAGTCTCTGTCATGCCTTCGGGTAACAATGCTCGTGCCTGCTCTTTTGCAATACCAGCATTGAGAGCCATCTCATAGTGGTCCTTTGCTACTCGAGCTACTTCTGCTTGCATTTCATTAAATACTTCTTGAGCACGACGCTGCTTCTCATCATCTTCATCAACCATACTGAGCTGACGATTAGTTGGATGCTGCTTTCGTGCCTGTCTTCGAGTACTGAAGGTCTCTGCCTCTGCATATCGCTGAGAGAACTCCTGAAATGAAAACGATCTATGTCGAATGATCTGCCGAGAAATATCTCTCGTAGTCTTGATCTCCATAGTAATGGACACCATCTCAAAAGGAGACCAGTGCCCTTCTTTGATTAAATACTTCAACAGCTTCGGAGCTGTCTTCGTATTATTCTGGTTCGTAGGGTTACTTACCCTCGCTGCATATGCTACCAAGTCTCCTGCAGTATTACAACCTGTACCTGCACTTGGCTTAGTTAGCCCAATTAGCTTAACGTCCATCTGTTCTCCTATTATTAGATTTCTTGGAGGATTGCTGTAGCTAAGATAAACAAAGATACAGCGTTTAACATAATAAGTGCTCTGTCTCTCCAGATAACACTTACCCAGACCCAGAGAGCAATACCCACTACTCCGAATCCTAAATCATAGCTTCTCCACTCCGGACCTGCCGCACGAAAAACTAATGATACAATAATAATTAAAGATGCCGTCCATTTTAGATACCAGTCAAAATCTTCTGGATACCAGCCACGGTCCGGCTTGGTTCTGCCCTGTGCACGAACCATTGGATCGCCCTTTCCTTTCATACCCACTTCCCTGTAACAAAAGAGTCTATAATCTGAATACAAGTATACTGCAGAAACAGTGCACTTGCAATGCCCATGACTGGATAAATAACATTCGCCTTCCAGGGATTTTTATTTACCCACTCTTCTAATTCTTTATCGGTCACTTTCTTGTGATCCTCTGTTCATAGTCCGCAAGGTCATCATCCCACCAAGATGGTTTGGGTCTGCCAGTCCAACTGGCAAAAGTAGCCTTGTCGAGCATATAATAATCACGATAAGACTGTATAGGATCTTTGGGGTTCTTGAGGACGTCTGGCATTGCCAATGCGAAAGGGGTAAACCCGACTCGCTCAAGTCGTGTTGGTTCAGGTAGTTTGTTAACAACTTGCCAAAACGATTTGTGTTCTTTGCCATAACGGTATCTATATTCCTCTGCCAGTGAGTGAGCATAACAGAATGTCCACTCGTAATTATCCAATGATGATCTTGCCCAGATCGTGCTAGGGTGATTGTACATCATACCAAGATAAGGAGTGAGCTTTCGCTCTTCTGGCTTGAGAGGCTTCTCAAGTTTCTTGTATTCATTTAGTACTGCAGACTCTTCTTTATCTAAAGCTCTGGGTACAAAACCTAGAAGTACATCTACCCAGATAACAGTACAACAAATCTGTGCTGCTTCGAGTATCATTTTGTTTACGTGTTTGTCCACGTGGGACTCAGCGTTTTTGTCGAGATCTTCTTCTAGGTAAAACAGATTCATGTATAATCTGGGTTCCTCATCTTTGTTAGTCGTTTCTGTACTCTGTTCTCCAGAATACCCCCATCTATGTCATAAGTTTGTTGAATGATACGAATCATTGCCATGACATCACCCATCTCTTCAACTAAGTTGTTGATATACTTTGGGTCTTCTGTACCATGTCGCAAAACCTTTGAACAAGCACGAGTTAGCTCGCCGCACTCTTCCATCGTGACAACGAGCTGTGTTAATTTTTTCATCATGTAATTATACTTGTATTAGATATGAAAGTCAAGATTTATGGACACAATTGGTCATAAATATATTGAGGGTTTGTATAGAGATAGGGGTCTCTATCAAGATTATCTTCTTTGCCCTCTTCAATAAACCAATCTGTAATTGCTCCGTTCTCTACCACACAGGCATATCGCCACGATCGGCGACCGAAGCCAAGATTGTCTTTATCTACTTGCATCTGCATTCCTTCTGTAAATTTACAACTGCCATCAGGAATTACAACAACGTGTTCTAATTTTTGAGACTCTGCCCACTTGTTCATGACGAAAGTATCGTTTACAGATACACAATAGATTTCGTCAAATCCATTTTGGTAAAAGTCTATTGCTAGCTTCTCAAAATCAGGAAGCTGGTAGGTATCACAGGTTGGCGTGAAAGCGCCTGGCAAGGAGAATACTAATACTTTCTTGCCAGAGAACAGCTCAAAGGTTGTGATGTTTTTCCACTGATAAGGATTATCAGGTAGGTTGTGATTTCGAGCGCGTACTGGGAATACTACTGAAGGTACGAGATCTGGTAAACTTCTCCAGTATCCCTTCTCTTCGTACATACTACGCTCATTTTCCGTGCAATAAATTGCCATGTTTATACGTTCTCCAATCTAGTCATTAATCGTTCTGCTCGGTTAGTTACTTGGCGATACCACAAAGAATCTCGTCCTTCTGCAGCAGCTAGCGACCAGTGCCCAACAGATAAAGCTAAGTTCATCTTCTTAAATTTTGAAAGACGAGTACGACCCATGTTAAACATCATGTTCACAAGAATCTGTTGTACTTCGTCAGGAAAGTTCTCCCACTGATCTTTGTAAAGAATTACACACTCTGATACAGAAACGCCCAAGTCGTGCTCAAAGCACTCTCGTACTCGCTCTTCTGTTACTGGAGTACCTACAGGCTGTCCATATTCAGGATCAGTCTCGAGAACTAAGTGACCAACTCCAAATGTATCATACCCGAGGTGATCTTTGTAGATTTCGTACACTACACCTTCGTCAATTTTGAGTTGTTCAAATACTGCGGTCTTATTCATGTTTATTCCTATAATCTGCGATTGCAGCTTTGATAGCATCTTCTGCTAACACTGAACAGTGAATTTTCACTGGGGGTAGTGCGAGTTCTTCTGCTAAATCTGTATTACGGATTTCCCCGGCATCTTCAAGACTTTTTCCTTTGACCCACTCGGTGAGCAAAGAGGAAGAAGCAATAGCACTGCCACAACCATAAGTTTTAAACTTTGCGTCTTGTATGATGCCATCTGTTACTTTTATCTGAAGACGCATTACGTCTCCACAGGCAGGAGCGCCAACCATACCAGTCCCTACGTCATCATCGCCTTCTTCCATGCGTCCGACGTTTCGAGGATTTTCATAATGATCTAGTACTTTGTCGCTATATGCCATAAATTCTCTCTAAAATTGCGGGGCCGTTGCGACCCCGCTGTGATTGTTAGATCAACTGTACCAATGGAATCATCGGTAGCGCAAAGGCCAAGACAAATACGCACATAGATGCGAGATTCTCAACCAAGTCTTTGTGATTTTCCAACTGCTTCTCCTCATGAAATTGTAACCTTAACGGGTTGCAACTCAGTAGGGAGTTCTTCATGCAGATCTATGCATAGCAAGCCACGCTTCATGTAGGCTTTATCCAATACGATGTAATCACTTACACCGAAGGTTCGCCTGAAGCATTTACCGCTGAGGCCTCTGTAAATGTATGCCTCGTCTGGGTGTACTTCTTGTTTTACTTTTCCTTCGACGGTCAATACGCCTTTGTGTAGGCTGATCTCGATATTATCCTTGTCCCATCCTGGAACTGCCAGCTCTACTCTGAATCCGTTGTCACCGACTCGTAGAACATTATATCGAGGGTACGCGCCGTCTGCGGGCGGAGCGAAAACATTCGTGTCCATGAATCGGTCAAATCCTAACATAAACTTATGTAGGTCTGCCACTGCTAATTTAGCACTAGTCATAAAGTTTCTCCTTTTATGAATTGCGTCCTTTCGGTACGCTGGGGCTCTTTCGATGCCCTAAGTTATAGAAAGTGAACTACTTATAGGCGAGTTCAAACCTTTTATTCGTCGTCTACTTCAAGGATTCCTTGGTCGATAAAATACTGCACCGCATTGTCGATACCTTCTCGACGTCCGAGTTGGAACGCAGTCATAGCACATCCGAACATGCAGATGGCAAACACTATACTAGCAGGTACAATTTCTATCATAAAGTTCTCCAGACGTATCTTTCCATATGCGTATATTATACTTGAAATAGAAGCTAAAGTCAAGAAGTATTTTTTTAACCTCCCCATAGAAATTTAATCCTTGACTTTTACTCGCGTTTTCAGTATAATACATAGTATGAAAAATTACTTAAAGAAACCGTGGAGTCACGATGAGAGAAAGCTCCTGAAGGAACATTATGGAAGAGTGAGCATGAAACATATGCTCGACCTACTTCCAGGCAGATCGGAGAACTCCATACGGAAACAAGTATATTATTTAAGACAACGAGGTTGGACATTTAACAGGGAGAATATTTAATGTCAAAGAGAAAAAGAGCGGGCAAGAATAAGGGTACTGTAAGCAAGGGCGAGCGTCGTTCTTCTATTGGTGTTCGTATGCTTACTCCAATGCAAAGGCTGTTAAACCAACAGGAAGCCTGGCTAAAAGGCAAGCGAGTCATGCTTGTCGTAGATGCTGCAGGTCACAAAGTTGAAGCACAGCAAGTGTGGGGTTTACCTCCCATGTTACGAAAGAAAGAAGTAAATGCCGAAAGTTAAAGTAAGAAACAACAATGTCGAAGCCGCATTACGCGTATTCAAAAAGAAGTGTACTGAGATTGTGTGGGAAGTTCGACAGCGTGAGTTTTATGAACCAAAATCAGACCGCAGACGAAAAGCAAAGAAAGCTGCGGTCGCAAGGAATGCAAGGAAACAAAATGCAAATACCACAAACAAGAGCCACTAACTTTGAACTCGCAGGAGATTTCATGGAGGCTTTCGGTCAGGAGGTTCACATTGATCCTATCTGGCCTGACTTCTCTACACGAGAGTTAAGATTAGAACTAATTCGAGAAGAGTATGAAGAACTTGAAGAAGCTATTGAAACTAAAGATATGGTCGCCGTTGCAGATGCACTTACCGACTTACTCTATGTTATTTACGGAGCAGGCCACGCCTTTGGTCTCGATCTTGACGCTTGCTATACTGAAGTGCACGAGTCTAATATGAGTAAGCTAGGCGAAGATGGAAAGCCGTTAAAGAATGAAATGGGGAAGGTACTGAAAGGTCCGGACTTCTTTGAACCAGATTTAGAATATGTACTTGGAATAGAAAAAGGGCTCATACGCTGAGCCCTTTGGTTTTTTACAGCCTCTCTATATCGAGAATTCTGCAACGCACGAACTGGTCATCGTAGCGTACTTTCAAGGCTCCACCTTTTTTCAAACTGTAAACTATTACTTCATCTGCGCCTCTCACCTCGCAGTTGGGTATGATTACATATTGATTGTTTCGGAACTCTACTAATACGTTCGTGCTTGCGGCGGAGGCCGCAGACATAGCAAACAATGCTATGAATAGCAAAATATTACGCATATTTGTCTCCTAGTCGTCTCACGACGAGTCATGTCGCTTCACAGCGAGAGAATTTAAAGATCTTTACCAAATCTTAATAAAATTGTAACATTTAGGTACAAATTTTGTCAAGGTTTATTTTTCTCTGCTATTGGCCACACCTGGTAGAGAACCATTCATACTCTAGCACTGGCTGCGTAAATGCGTCTTGAATAAGGTCAAAGTCTGCTCGTAGTTCTTCTACTGTATTCGCAGATAACTTGATTGGCTTTACTGTGACCATCTCTGGCTCGCCATCTTTGTAATAAACTTCGTGAATGCCAAAGCTCGTATGCTTCGGTCCAAAACTATGTGATACAACTCTATAATTCCAACTCATTTTTCTTCCTTCTTAATAGGATTTCCATAGTAATCGTGAGTGCCTGCACGATATGCTTTGCGTCTTTCTTCTAATATTAGCTCTGACTCCCATATTACACGCACAAGAAGAATCAGTATACCTGCTACTAAAACATAATCAAATGGTGTCATTTATATCTCTCCTAGTCAAAAAATAAACTTTTTTCTGTTTGCTGCATCCTGTTCAAAATGGTACTTCAACTACATAAGCAAAAAAAGTACTTTTCTTATGCCAAA
>Ga0255768_10002544_pt1 | contig 18376 bp, 38 predicted proteins | sample 071ome_33_FD_179983 | JGI IMG/M metagenome (GOLD analysis project Ga0255768, IMG submission 179983) | Coastal salt marsh microbial communities from the Groves Creek Marsh, Skidaway Island, Georgia - 071412AT metaG (version 2) | ecosystem: Environmental > Aquatic > Marine > Intertidal zone >...
CTTATACTTTAGATTATTCTGTATCTACAGAAGAAGATGTCGCTGTCTTTGTTAATAATGTTAGGCAGAACGTATCTAGTTATACTGTATCAGGAACATCATTAACACTAGGGGGAACTATCTCTGCTAGTGATAGCTGTTGGGTATTATTTTTAGGAAGAACAGTCGGAACAAAGACACCCGCAGTCGGTTCTGTTACTAACGATATGTTAGCGGGAAGTATTGCTACTTCTAAGTTAGCTGACGGAAGTACCTTTGCGACTACTAACGGTATTACGATGGCAGATACTTGGAGATTAACCACTGATTTTAATGGAGCAAATACAGACCCAGAATTTATAACTACAAATTTAGAAAGAGATGATACTACAAGTTATGGAAGTATTGGAACAGGAATGAGTGAAAGTTCTGGTGTTTTCACTTTTCCTTCAACTGGTATTTATTATGTTACATTTACTGTAAGTGGTGATTTAGCTGGAGATAATTGGAATATATATATTTATGTAACAACTGATAACTCTACATATAACATTAGAAGTCAAACAATGATTGGAGATGAAAATGGTAGAGAAAATAGTGGTATTACATCATGTTTAATTGATGTTACAGATACTTCAAATGTAAAATTAAAATTAGCAGTAGGTGGTGTTGCGGGAGTTAGTGGCTCATCTGTATATGGTAATACATCTAAGAATATTACTCATGCACAATTTATTAGATTAGGAGATACATAATGGCAAGACCTAATACTTTAGTAGATTATTTAAAACAATTACATCAAGGTCAATGGTTTGGATTTACAAGTAAAGAACAAACTTACTCAAATCTAATCATTCACGACAGTTCAAAAACAAAACCAACAGAACAAGAATGTATTGACGGACTAGCACAGTTACAAGCTGACTATGACCAAGCAATCATTGATAAAGAAAACAACAAAGCATCTGCTAAACAAAAACTCCAAGACTTAGGATTAACAGTAGATGAAATTAAGGAGGCATTTGGTATCTAATGGCATTATCTAAAATACAATCAGAGAGTATGAACCTTGCAGACACTTATGCCTTTACTGGTACTGTGAGTGGTACACCACAAGACATGGTAAAGATATACTCTATTGATGTATCGGTAGCTGCAACATCTATTGATTTTGAAACATTACCAACTACTTACAATAACTTTTGTGTTCAAGTAGGTGATTTTGAACCTTCAAGTAATGGAGCTGGATTAAGAGTAAGATTTAAAACATCTGGTGGATATGCTAGTGGTGCTAGTGATTATTCTGTTTCTCGACAAAGAATTTATCAAACTGGTGGTTCTACATGGACTGATAGTGCAAACGGATTTGTAAGTGATGGTGCAAATGTTAGCTTAGGTATTAATAGTTCTGGTAATGGATATGTAGAAGCTGGTTCACATTGTACAGTATGGTTTCATAATATTCACAGTACAGATAAAAGAAAAAGTTATAACTGTATGTCATGGGGAGGACAAGATAGCCAAAATAGTTCTGCACAACATATCTCTGGAATATTTGTAGGTAGTGGTTCAAAAGATGCAGTTACTGGAATTAGATTTTATTTTGATAGTGGTAACATAGCAAAAGGAAGGTTTGCTTTATACGGATTTAAACAATGAAAAAATATGTAAATGGGATTTTAGTAGATGCTACATCAGAAGATGTTGCTCAATTTAATATTGACCAAGAAAATGCACCTAGTGAATTTGATATTGTTATGGGAACTTTAAGAGGAAAAAGAAACTCACTACTAGCACAAACAGATTACCTAGCCTTGTCTGACCAAACCATGAGTGCAGATATGACTACTTATAGACAAGCATTAAGAGATATTACTAACGGATTAACTACAGTAGCAGATGTTGAAGCTGTGGTATTCCCAGAGAAACCAGAGGTTTAATATGGCATATATCGGTAGAGGAACTGAAAGCATATCCAACGTAGAAGTTTTAGATAACTTAACATTTAATGGTTCAGCAAGTTACACCTTACAGAAATCCTCCGTAAACTTTGTACCTTCTAGTGCTAATAACTTATTGATTAGTATTAGTGGTGTGGTGCAACAGGGGAACTTCTCTGTCAGTGGGAGTACGATTACCTTTGATACCACTGTATCTGGAAGTGATACTTGTGATTGGATATTACATTATGGTACAGGGTTAATTACGACTGTGGCAGACGGAGCGATTACCGAAGCGAAGTTAGGCAGTAATGCTGTTACGACTGCTAAGATAAACAATGGTGCAATTACCTCTGCTAAGTTAGATAGTGGATTAGCTTTAGGGAAGATTGGTCAAGTAGTTGGAGTAAGTAATGCTATGTCCACAACTTATATTACATCTACAAGTTCAGTAGCTATATCAGGTTTAAGTGTGACTATAACCCCAACATCTACAAGTTCTAAGATTTATGTTCATGCAACATTTTCATATACACAAGACGGATATAACAATGGTACTTTAGCTTTCTGCCAAATTTATAGAGGTGGTTCTCAAATCAAAGGTATTGTTGCTGGTGGTGATACACAAAATGGTGACTATGGACATTGTGTGGTGTTAAGTGCGTATGATAGTCCAGCTACTACAAGTGCTGTTACCTATAATATTCATGCACAAGTACAAAACTCATCATCACAATTTAGACCAACAGGGAACTCAGATACACTTACAGCATGGGAGATATTAGCATAATGGCTTTAGTTAGAATTAATAATCAATCAATCAGTTCTGTTACTGCTTTGCCTAGTGGAATTGCTACTGGAAAAGTTCTTCAAGTAGTTCAAACTATAGATAAAGACCAAGGTTCTTTTGCTCTAGCTACTGATACTTTATCCACTTGGATGACAGTAAATATTACACCTAGTTCAACATCATCTAAAATTTTAGTAAGATTTGATGCATATTTTGGAAATCAAAGTACACCAGCTCACCCTTATGTAATTTTAAGGAGAAATGGTTCTGATATTTACAGAGCAAATACTGCTGGAAGTAGAAAAAACTCAACAGGATATGCAGGAAATATGGGTAATGAGAATTTACAATGTTTATCTAATGAATTTCTAGACAGTCCAAGTTCTACTTCTCAAGTATCATACACTTTAAATGTAGCTGGGTTTGCTGGTAGAACATTTTATAAAAATATTCCAGATGTAAATAGTTCAGCAACAGCAACAGCTTGTTCAAGTATTACAGTTATGGAAATAGCAAGTTAAAGGAGAAAACAATGACAGACATAGCAACAGCAATACAATCTCTCAACAAAAAGGGTGGTGTAAACCATGAGTTTGTTGTTAGAGGTGAGCCAACCAATGAAGCAGAATACAACAGTGGTGTTGATTTTGTTTCTGGTGCAGATGCTAATGGTACTGCTATCTTCTCTGATACGAAGCCATACACATGGTCAGAAGTAAGTGCTGAGAAAGCCTTACTCCAGACTGAGTATGACAACAATCAGTATCAAAGAGATAGAGCCAGTGCTTATCCTTCCTTACAAGACCAGTTAGATATGCAATATTGGGATAGTGTCAATGGCACTAACACTTGGAAAGATAAGATAGCAGAAGTCAAAACAACATATCCTAAAGGCTAATCATGGAAATTAGCGATAAGACCACTGTCGGTATGCCGATAAGAAATTTAATTTCTATTGTCTTTGTCGCTATTATCTCTGTCTGGGGATATTTTAACATCATTGAAAGATTAAATATCTTAGAAACTAATCGCCAATTAATGGAAGCTGACTTATTAAAGAAAGCTGAACAAACTCCTAAGAACCTAGAGATTTATATGTTAATCGAGATGAACGCTAAACAAATAGAAAAACACCGAATACAACTAGAAGAAAACGTCCATACTCAAGTAATGCTAGAACATTTAGAAACACAAATAGACAAACTAACAAAAGATGTTGAGAAATTAAAAGATGCTACAAGAAGTATTGAGTTTGCTAATGGGAATAACCACTAATGTGGAAGTTAGTTATAGCTTTGTGCTTATTCAGTTCTAACGGAGAACTCTTAGAACACACTAAGGTCGATAGTATTGGTAAATGTTTAGAGATGAAAAGAGTTATGATGAGAAACATGAACTCTAATGTTAGAATAATGTGTGGAGAAGTAGAGGGTTATCTCGAAGAAGTTAACGGTACAGAATTTTTAACAGCAATCAGGAAAACAAAATGAAACTAGAAATTAAATTATTAGCACCTTACCTTGTGATGATGATGGGTTTTGCAGTCTCATGGGGAATGTTATCTGAACGACTAGATGCTGTCGAAGTAAAAGCTGACAAAATTGCACAAATGCAAACAGACATAGCCATTATTAAAGAAAAGATAATGTGGATGGAGGAATATTTAATTAAAACGAGAGAAATCTCTTTTTAGGAAGGAAAAATATGACTCCAAAAGAAACAGAAGAATTATTACGTAAAGCAAAAAAAGAATTACGTGAGGAAAGAAAATTACGCAAAGAAGCAGACGCAAGAGCTGAAGAAGCAGAAACACACAACAAGTTTTTAACTGACCGATTAGCTATCAAGAACGAAGAACTCTATCGTTATAGAACAAACTACATCAATTTAAATACTAGACAGCGTGTTGAATTTCATAAAGAAGAAGAAAACAGAACACAAGAAGAAGCTGTCGCTTAAAAATACATTACTGAACATATCCGTACAAACAAATTACTTACATAAGTAAGTCAGTTTCGGTTATATTAAACAAAACCAAACATGAAGGACGTATTCGATACGAGACGTATTTTAATCCTTAGTGATACACATTTTCCGTATCAGAAAAAAGAATACTTTAAGTGGATTAAAAAACTCAAAGCAACGGTTAAACCCACCTTGACGGTGATGATAGGTGACCTCGTTGACTTCCATTCTATTAGTAGACACACCCACAGTGCTGAACTACATAATATTAAGTTCGAGGTAGAGGAGGCTAAAAAAAACATCAAACAGCTTCGTAGGATATTCCCTGAGGTGATGCCTATCCTTTGGGGTAACCATGATATTCGTATCCAGCAGTTAGCTGAAAATTCACAGATACCTAATTCCTTTATGAAGGATATTAATGATATCTTAGACATCCCTGATAGTTGGGGATGGACATGGCACGATAAGTTAATCTTAACACTGCCAAATAAAACAAAAGTTTTTTTTACACATCATTTTAAATCTAATGTTTTAGCAAGTGCTAAAGAATTAGGGATGAGTTTATGCGTTGGTCATCAACACACCAAAGCCTCTATTGAACTTTTTTCACATCCCCTAGCATTAAGTTTTGCAATGTGTGTTGGGTGTAGTATTGAACCTCGTCACGAAGCCTTTAAATACGGTAAGAACTTTATTAAACGACCTATCATTAGTTGTGCAAGTATTGTTAATTCCGTTCCTCAGCTACACCCTATGTTCCTAAATCGTGATGGCGAATGGACAGGGAAGATATGACCGACAAAATTAACCCTGACTATTACAAAGGCAATATAGAAGTCTGCGATTACATCATCGATAAAAAGATGAGTTATCTGGAAGGTAACATCATTAAGTATGTGACCAGATATAAACAAAAAAACGGATTAGAAGATTTAAAAAAAGCAAAGTGGTACTTAGAGAAATTAATAAAACAATATGAATGACAAAGAAATACAAGATTTTATTAGAGAAGAAGAAGGTTATTCAAAAAAACCTTATCAACTTTCCTACAAAGTAGGTGACAAAACAGTTCACGAAGATTTTTACACTGTCGGACATGGCATTGTTATCGGTAAAGAATACAAAGAATTTACCGAAGAAGAATTAGAAGAAATGTTTTTAGAACGCTACGAAAGAGCAAAAGTATGCGTGATGGATATCCTATGGGAAACAAGCCACCCTCAGGAGATTTATACTGTTCTTATCTCTATGAGCTACAACTTAGGATGCACAGGTTTAAAACTTTTTAAGAACTTTCTAACTTGCATTAAAAACCATGAGTATGTGGAAAGTATCGAACATTTAAAAGACTCAAAATACTATCGTCAATTACCGAACCGAGTTAATCGAATGTGTAAAATATTAGAGGAGGCATAAATGATTTGGGGAGTATTAAGTACCGTTGCCAAAGGTGCAGTCGAGGTCATTAAGACACGTACTGAAACCAAAAAACTAATGGCAGAAGCAGAACAAACTCATATTAGAAAAATGGCTGAAGGAGAAATTGATTTCGCCATTGCTACACAGAAGAATATGGCAGAGTCTTGGAGAGATGAGTGGTTTACGATTATCTTATCTATACCTTTGCTTATCGTTTTTGGTGCTATTTTTTTTAATCAACCTGATTGGATTACAAAGTTAAAAGAAGGTTTTATGGCTCTTGATGAATTACCTGATTGGTACATCTGGGCATTAATGGCAAGTATCGCTTCTAGTTTTGGATTAAAAGTATCTGACTTAGCAATCAAGAAATTTAAAAAATAATGGCTACATATCAAGGACGCAAAGTAACTCTCAACAAGCCAATGGCTGGAGATGTTAAAAAATTTAAAGTTTATGTTAAAGACCCTAAGACTGGCAGAGTAAAAAAAGTCAACTTTGGTGCTAAAGGAATGTCGATAAAGAAAGACAACCCTGAGCGTAAAAAATCTTACTGTGCAAGAAGTGGAGGGATTAAAGGTACTAACAACAAACTATCAGCTAATTACTGGTCAAGAAGGATGTGGAACTGCTAATGGCTAAACCTGTGTGGGAAAAAAAAAGACCGAAGAACTTAGGGAAACCCAAACCTTTTGATAAATCTTCGTCTAAATATAAAAGTGTTAAAGCTCAAGCTGATAAAAAATTCGGCACAAGAGTTTCTCTTGTCAAGAATATGTGGATTTCAAAACAACTCAAGAAAGGATAGGAACAATGCCAAAAGTAGGAAAAAAGAAATTTCCTTATACTAAAAAAGGAAAAGAAGATGCAGAAAAGTATGCCAAGAAAACTGGCAAGAAGATGAAAAATAAAAAGAAGAAGTGACCTATTGCAATAGTTGTGGCTGTCTCTGCCATCAAGGAATGACTTGTATGTGTGAGTGTGCCATCTGTCGTTGCTCGAACTGTCATGAAAAGAGTTCCTCTACCTAAGTCTGTTACGATAGGTCATTTCGTAATTCATTTAACCTTAATCGATAGTGATATTGCTTACAATGTTTGTGATATGCAAGGATGCTTTTTAAGCAAACCTCCTTATCAAATCTATTTAGACAAAGAGATTATTGAACGTAATGACATGGATAGTAAAAACTTAGTTATTCATGAGCTTTGTCATGCCATCTATTTTATCTATTTACTAAAAGATAAAGACGAGGAGTCTATCGTTAATGCCATGTCAAACGGTATAACAGAAATACTATACCGTTCTGAGTTAAAAGATTGGCTAAAAAACTGTGAGAATTAATTATGTACCCTATGATACCAAGTTTATTATTAAATACAGCAAGGACAGCATTTCCCATTGTTACCTCAGGAGCTGTTACTTCAGGTATATTAGCAAGTCAAAATAATGAAAATAATAATAAAGGATTGCTTGGTAATGTTGACTCTAGTGCAATTAAAAAAGGATTAGTAGATACTGCTTACTCTTTACTTGGAGTGCCTCTTTATCTAAGAGAGACACCTAGTGGTACTTATAGCTCTCCTGATACAGAACAAATAGAAGCAGAACAAAAATTTAATGAAGAATTAAATAAGAATATAACAACAATACCTTCTGTAAACAAAGTATCTGTTGATGATATTGGTTTTACACAAGCACCACCAACAACAGGCTTATTATCAACTCCTGAAATGCAACCTATTGATAATAGTAATGTTACTGAAGTACCCCCTCCATCTCTTTTATCTGATTATATTTACACAGCAGAAGATAATAAAAATAGTTACCCTGAGGGAGAAGGAATGTTTGTCATTCACAATACAGGAGAAGGTGCATTAATTAATTATGACAAAATAGGAGGGATGCCTAAACCAAGTTTAGCAATAGCTAAAGAGAATATAGACGAATTAAATTTTGGAGATATTACTTTAATTGGTGACCCTTCAATGATGAACCCTTCTCGTAACAATCCTGTTTACAAAGGAGATGCTTATACCCAAAGATATCCAACTGTTAGAACTATTTATAATGATGATGAAATGAATAAAATCATTAAATATTTTTCAGATACTTTTAACGTAAATGACATTCGATATGATGCTAAAGAGATAGGTAATTACAAATTTGAAGATGGCTCTGACCAACGCATATTTTATACTGGAGACTTATATAACCAAATAAACGAAAAAGGTATTAGTAATTTAGATAATACCATGCTGGAAATGACCTTTTTAAAAGAAAAAGGATTACTGCCAGAATTTACAAATTATAAAAATAAATTTGAATACACAAAAGCAGTAGATGATGTTTTTACTTCAGAATTAGATAGTGAATATAAAGTATGGGTTAATAATTTAGCCAATAAGATAGGTGTTGAAGGTCAAGAAAAAATTCTAGTGGGAAGAACTCCTATGGGTCGTCTTAAATATAAAGACCATACACTAGATAATGTTCTTAATTATATGAGTTCAGCCTCAGGAAAAGAAGAAGGTTTTGGAGCATCTTCGCTTGGAAATTTAGCTTCTACTATGAGAGGTAAATTTAAAAATATTAAAGAAGTAAAATCATCGAGAGATAAACTCATCACAAATACAGAAATGACAGAATTTAAATCTGGTTTATATACTGATTTAGACAACATCATAACAAAGTTAGCAGAAGAACATCCTGAGAGAGCATCGATGGACACTTACGGAGATAACTTTATTAATATTTTTAAAGATAAAAAATATTCTATCGACCAGTCTTTTAAAGAATTTTACCCTAACGCAAGTCCAGAAACTATTGAAATGACAAAAAAGTTTTTCAAAAAATTAGCTGAAGCTCCTTCAGAATATTTTGAAATCAAACCTAACAGAGCTGTCGGTATTGATGAGTTTAAAGGTGCTATTGTTCCTTATAATATTTCAGATGAAGCATTAGAAATACTAAAGAAGAATGGTATCAACAGAATATTTAAATACAATTCACAACCAGATAGACTAAAAAAATTACAATACTTTAAAGATTTATTTGCAAGTAACACGATAAATACAGGTCTCTTAGGTTTTGCCTAATGATTAAATTTTTTTTAGTAGGTTATCTATGTGCATTTCAAACAATAGAAAAAGAACGACCATACTGCATTGCTATCGCTCAGGACTATACAGAGATTAATAAATGTTACGATATGTTAGAAGAACTAATATCTATTAGAGACGAATATAAAAACATGAATATCCCTTCTGTTGCTGAAGGTAAATGTCTTGCCATCAAATATAAGGAAATTCAAAGTTGAAAGTTTAAAAAATTTAAGTATACGTCTTATTGGGGTACACCTTCATGTTTTGGTTTATATGAAAAATGTACCCCTTTAACTTTCACAAACTGTGATATTTTTTTGCCTCCCCAATAATTTTTAAATAAGGAAACTTATCCAGCTCACGTATATATTTAATTGGACATTTCCTACCATTATCGCCATATTTCATTAACTCATTATCCTGAATATAGTAATCATCAACTCTACCTTCATCTTCTTCAAAACAAGTTAATCGTATAATATGTTCCATATTTTTAGTTTCTTGATTTATTTTAGTCAGCATTTCAGACAATTCTTTTAAATCATAAAAATACTCAACTTCATTTTCTTCCCAATATCTATTTTTAGGATAAGAAACTAACTGCCATTCATAAAAGAACTTATTCATCAAATACCTCCTTTATAAAATATAGTAATAATGCGAAAGCTCCCAAGTGAACAAATACGGTGATAGCATCGTTAAGCATGAGCTACCTCCGTATCTAAAACTTTCTGGTAAACTTCCTCATAAATTTTTGAGTTACGACGTCCATATTTCTTTGCATAGATGTCGGCAACAATCTGTAAAGCTCTCCCTTTAATTAATTGTTTATGAAACATAGACACATACATATCTAAGATAAAACTACTTTGTAGATAACTATCGTAACTACGCTGTAAATATTTTCTTAAATGTGTTCTAAACTTACAAACAGTCCAGCTATCACTTCTTTGACAAGCATCACTATAAACATCTTGTAAAAAAGTTTTTCTAATATCTTGCCAGATTTTATGAGAGTACATCTGACCAGCTTTTTGTAAGTCTTGCCAGTTATACCATTCCCACACTGTCGGATGCTTATGTTCTTTACGGTACATTGTAGACTCATTTTTTTTAACAGATGATGCTGGGATAGGCATAGCCTCATGACCAAAAGACTCTGACTTCTCCCTTTGCTGAGACTTCGCATCACCGATTTTCCCTGTAACGATAAGGTCTGCACTGACGGTTAACAAAACACCATCGTTGTGCTTTTCAACGTAAGACTTCGCACTACGGATAGCGACCTCTTTGTTAGTAGAAAGATTTTTGACAAAGTAATCCTTCTCCTCCATCTCAACCTCAACACCACCATCCCAAGCATTAGGCATTGGGATAGCAACTTCCTGAGTAAAACGTAAGGTGTAGTAGATAGAATGACTACCTGTAGAGATATAATATTTTTTAGACATTACTGTACCTCCTGAGAAGTGGGCTAAGCCCACTCCTTTTGTAAAATTTTTACTACTTCCATCGCATCATAGTATGAAAGATTATTGATAGTGCTGATGTACTCTAAGGTCTCTTTAACATCTATTGCTAAAAAAATATTTTTAACAGTATCGTTATTGACAATAGACTTTACTGCGAAATCAACATTAGTGTCTGTGTGATATTTGTTCATTCGAACCTCCATGTTTTGGTTGAGATAAAAATACATGAAGATACGTCAAAATACAAACGTAAATGTCAAATACTGACAAAAATATAATTACTATTATTGATTTACAGGGAGTTTATTTTCTTACCAATAACGGAAAACCCTTATTTATAGGCTTTTTATTGATATATATGGTCAAATTTGGACAATATAATACAGCTAAAAACATAGGTTTTCTCTAAATGTTTTCTAGTGTATCAGAAAAATTGGCAAAATTTTGGCAAAGTTTAATCACCCATGAGTACCTTTAAAAGGTATCTCACAGGCTCTTAAAACAGGTTTTTTAAAGGGTTCTTCGTATATGATTAGGGAAACGACCTTCTTCTTTATAAGTTAAGTATGCTGAATACCAATTCTTGCCATACTCTGTTTTACAAAAATTTTCAATCGCATCATCAATATTAGGTTCGAAGAAGTTTTTAAAATGATGAAGGAAGTTTAGTATTTTTTTCATGTATAAAATATACCAAACACTTATAGGTATATCGGTATATTGATTTTGCAAAAGAGGTATGTTGGTGCTGACGAGAAGAATTGAACTTCCGACCTCTGTCTTACCAAGACAGCGTTCTACCACTGAACTACGTCAGCATTAAAGTTTCTTTATAGCATCTGCCTTACGAGTATCAACTACTTTGGCGTAACGCAATGCCATCTTTTCTGACGACCATCCTCCTAAGCTCATTAAGGTAGTCAGGTCTGAATTTTTTAATACCCTTGTCGCAAAGGTGTGTCTAAATTTATGGGGGTTTGATGGGATGCCTGAGTCTTGGCACATCTTTCTCCAGCTATAACGAATACTGTATCTATCTTTATAGAAAAATACTTTGCCTTTTTTTTGATGTTGACCGAGAGACCGACGTAACTCAGGGTGAATGTATATATATTTATGTGTTCTAGTTTTCTGCATATACCGATATTAAGTTTTCATCGTAATCTATATCTCTCCAATCTAAGTTTATTGCCTCTGAAATACGACACCCAGTGTAGTATAAAAAGGTGATAAGGGTTCGCAGATTACCTGAGTGTTGAAGTAATGTTTTATATTCTTCTTCACTATGCCAAGTAATCTTTGTTTCTTGCTCTTTGTATTTCTTGATAGTGATTTTTTGCGACCCTATCTTTTCCCATTGATAGTTAACAATCGCTTGGATAACAGAGATAGCTCTATTGATAGAACTATTTTTTAAAGTAGAAGGTAAACATTGTTTAATCTGTTCACCAAAATTTGGTTTTATTTCGTCTATTGCTAAGTGACCATACTCTTTAACGACTCGGTTAATTTGTGTAATGTGATGTAAATGTAAATTTTTCACATCAATATATTCACTTGCAGACATTTCTAGTGTAGGGGTTTGAAGTTTAATCCTATCGTACTTTGCATAATACTCATTCGCAACACGTCTTAGGACTTCCTCAGCTTCCTTCTTACTTTTTGTACCACTTGAGACCCTGATACGCTGGTTGGAGATAGTTCCTGAGATGTACCAGTTTTTACTTTGGGTGTTTCTTTTGAGTTTGAGCATCGCAATACGTTAACGATAATGTTTAAATCATCATCCGTAAAACGCAAACTTTTTCCTAAGGGTCTTATCCCTAATTCTTTTTTGGGTTCTATTTCTTTTACTCTGTCTAGGATTTTGTAGAATGTACTTCTGGACATATCCCACATCTCTTTCGAGCATATTCTGCTTATTGTATATAATCTCATTACGAGTGCCTCATTTCTGTTAGTTTAACTTTGTTTAATGATTGTTGCATTGTCAGTGCATACTCAATTACTTTGACTTTCACTTTTAAAGAATTACTTAGCGTAACTGTTTTCTTCATATCTTCTAAAAATTCCTTATATCCCTGAGAGTCTCTTGCCTGAGCTTCACTTTCTGCTACCGTTTTTTTTTGTTTTAAATGATTGAGTTTTTCTCCGTCTAAAATGACGTGTCGATTATGTTCCATGAAACGAACTGTTGCATCAGCTTCGCTCCATTGTTCTCCATAATAAACATAAGCTCCTAATAACTGAGAAGGATGTGTATTTAAAATATTATCCCAATCGATATTATATTCTTTAATACTCGACTTAGGCATTATCTACCTTCATTGCTTTTAATTTGTTATCTAAAAGCTCAATCGCATTATCAAAGCCATCTTTGTTAGAGATACAACACCATTTAAAAACAGCATTGACGACCAAATGAACATCAGGTTCTTTAGTCACTACTAAATCAACTAACTCTCTGGTCATCGAGTCGATGTCGAGTTTGGTATTCTTGTTGAGCCAATTTAAATAGTTGCTCATATTGATGAGAGAGTCGTATATCTTTTTGTACTCTTTCGTATCTCTTTTGTAGTCTTGGCTCTCCAAGTAGTTCTTTAATTCTGTTATATTGTTCATTGTAGAACTCCTTCATGTTTTGGATTAAACGAAAAAATTGTTTATGATTTTTTCTAATTCTGTCGACGTCCATGATGTTGTAGCAACGCACACAAAAGTATGTATGTTCATGTCTAAAAATTTCTAAACACATTTCTTTCGTGTAGTTGCGTAAACACCGAAGGCATGACACTAATTCGTACCTATCAACTTTCTTCTGTTTCAACATTTATGTTTTCCATAAATTGTCTAAACAAATTCCAGTCCATCAAAACGTAGGGTTCTGCAAAATCAGGAATAAGAAAAAGTAAATCTGCTTTACCCTTCCAATTCGTAATACTTGCAAAACGCTTACGAGCTTTAACTTCACCAATCATTCCACCCCAATAGTCGATGTAAACGTCATGAGGAAAGTCAGCAATTGCTCCTGATAGTGGCTGTCGTCTACAGGGAATACCTATAGACTGAAACAGCTTCACTATCTTTTGTTCGTTTCGATAACCTTTGTTCTTAGGAGATTTCAACGCCACTATTTATTCACCGTAATATGGTTCAGGTTGATAGTAGGGAGTTGACTCTGCTAAAGATTTAGGTTGACCGTTTCTTGGTGCATAGTTGTTAGGGGGTTGATTGTAATGACCCTGACGTTCCTGATTTTCAGGTCGTGGTTTATTTTCAAACATCATCATTTTGTTTAATGAGATATTGAAAAATCCCTTCTCAGGGTTAAACCATGCCACACCAATTTTAACTAGGTTCTTATCTTTCCCAGCTTGAACACAAATATTATGCGTTGGTGATTGACCTTTACTTTGATTATTGTCCATTATTTAGCTCCTTTATTTTTCGATTATATTGGTCACAGACATTGTTTTTGGCGAAGATACAATAATCTCGACAACGTATTCCAAGTGGTATGGGTCTGTGTTCAACATATCCATCTTGGATTGACTCAGCAAAACTATCTGCTGACTCCAAATTATCAAAAAGTTTGACTGCTCTTTTTTTACCCTTCATCATGACGGCATAAGGTTTGTGGTCGCCTAACCACATATCCTCTGCTGTGCATAAAACAGGATGACCAGACTTTTCCATGTGTTGGTCTGAACCCTGATGATAGGTTACTCGTTCTTGTAAATAGTTTTCAACGAACTGCATATCTATCATAGGAATTTGTATTTCGTACAAAGAGCTAGGTGGAAAAGATTTATCTTCACTAGCTAATCGATACGACCAATGTTTGTTGTAAGTAATGAGAGATAATGATTGAACATCATATCCATTTTGTTTTGACCCATAAGCATAACCCAGCATCTGCCAGATATATTTATGTTTTAAAACTTCTGGATTTTTAGTTTTTTCATATTCATAAATTTCTTTGCGTACAGTTTTAATTGTATAAGAACTGGTAAATTTAAAATCTTTGATATGAATTTTTTTATCATCATCAAACTTAACCATATCCATACGCATTGAAATAGTCCACTTACCCCATGCTCCATTGATGTCATACGTTAAAGGTAATTCAAATTGATAGTCATTACCCATTAATTGACAAAACCCATCTTCAAAGATGTGTCCAACCATTGCATCAATGACATTGGAAGTTTCGTTTTCTAAGTCAGTATAAATTTTTCCTAACTGATAAATTCTTGCACCATCTAATAAAGATGATTGAGAAATATCAGCAGTGACTTTTTGTTTTTTTTTATATTCTAAATACTGCTGGTGAGTAAATTCGTTGTGACGAATAATTAACTCGTTAACAGTATCGCTTAAATGATTACTTCTTTTTAGAGAGACCACCGTTTATAATCCTTAATCTAATTGCTTCCTTTTCTGCTCTGCCTAAAAGTTCTTCTAAATTTTCATTCAAGTAAAATTCATTTTCTTGATATGACTTCACAATAACTTCTAAGATAAGCATTAAGGTGGTTTGCATTTCTGTTAGTTTTTTTTCGACTTCGTCTAAGTTCATTTAGTAATGAAAACTAACAACACTGAAATGCTCACTAAAACTGTCATCCAAAAAAAGCTACTGCTTAGTGTAGAAACAATTTTATGTTTTAAGGAATTTGAAAACTCAGGAACAAAAATGATATCGCTCTGAATTTTATCAGTGGTATTTTTAATGTGTAAGTTGACGTACTTCATAGTCACCTCCATGTTTTGGTTTATTATGAAGGAGACTAAAAAAATTATTTTCTTTGTAAAGAAAAAAAATTAATTTAAGTAAAAAAATGTTTCTTTATACAAATAAATACATTTGAATACAAAATTATTTGTGATTTATCTTTGGTGCAAATACTCCATCTACTGGATAAACATGACAAATATCTTCTTCTGGAATATCAAAGCTGTTACCAGAAAAATTTATTATTTGTGGTTTTTGATGACTATATTGATATAAACCAATGTACTTGTGATGTTTATTAGTACAAACTACTGAAAACGTCGTTCCAATGTTTTGACCACAGATATTGTTATCAGGTTCATTCCTAAATAATGCCACCCAGTTTTGATAACCATTAACTCTACACAGTAAACCCTTATGTTTTTCCCATAAAATATGCCTTTTTATAGAAGATGGGTCACCATAATTTAATGGTTCTATATGACCCTCAACATTATATTGACCGATAATTGGTACATCGCAAATCTCACGATGCTTAAAAGGAACTAAATATTTTTTAGTTTCTTTGTTTAAGTCAATTTTAAAAAACATCAGTATTTTTTTTAGAGAACTGTAAGTAATGTCATAATCCTCCTCATTAATAAATTTACTGATAGTAGCTGACGATACACCAGTTTTTTCACTAACCTCTCTCCAAGAAATTTGATGTTTATTTTTTAACTCTTTTAATAGCTGTTTCATGCAAGAAATTTTATATAAAATTCTTTACCATAAGTAAACATTATAAAACATTATCGTACATAAATTTGTGTATAGAAATATTATTTCTTTACATAAACAAAAAAATCACTAATGATTTTAATTAATGCGAATATTTATTATTTATCCCCTAAATATCGCATCAGTGTTGGGTGAGTGGTATGCTTGAGAACGGCTATAGTATTCCTCCTTTACATCTCAAGTTTCCCCTCACTGCTAAACAAAATAAGCTATATCAACTACTCCGTAACTTTGTTAGTAGCAAGGGGTACTCCCCAACACATAGAGATTTAGCCGAATTATATGGCTGTTCTGCCAATAATGTCTCCAAGATGCTTAGAATTATTAGGGATAAAGGATATGTCGCTTACGAACCAGCCAGTAAAAAGGGGATAATAGTTTTATGAGATTACCAAAAATGTATATATATGCCGATACTTTTCTTGCTGATACTCAGCATTTAAGTGACACCGAGATGGGTTGTTATTGTAGGTTGCTTTTCTTTAATTGGAAAAAAAACTGCACTGGACTACCGAATGATATGGAAAGACTTATTAGGATTACCCATTCAGAAAAAGAAATTATCTTAACCATATTAGATGAGTTTTTTTACATCGAAGATAACAAATACCATAACAAGAAATTGTTAGAGGAGTTTAATCAGGCGATGGATTTTCAAGAAAAACAGTCAGCAAATGGTCGTAAAGGTGCATTAGCAAGATGGAATAATGGCGAGGCTAATAGCAGTGCTAATGGCGACCCTAATAGCGATGCCAATGGCGAAAGTATAACTACCAATACCAATACCATAACCAATACCAATAATAATAAATATATATATCCTCTTTCAGAGGATGATAGTAAATCAGTAGTCAGTAATAGTGGTAGTAGTAAAAAGCAGTCTACCTCGACGACATACACTGATGACTTTGAGAAGCTCTGGAAATCTCTTAGCAAAGAAAACAAAATTCGGAGTAGCAAACCCTCTGCCTTTAAAATCTACAGCAACCTCTCTGCTGAAGATAAAGAACTCGTTAAAAAGCACTGGACTGTCTATCAGGAGCAACAGTCTCGAGAAAACGGCAACTTCGCTAAAGCCTTAGAAAGATATCTCCGTCATCAAACTTTTAAGTTAGCAGAAGAACCTGAGGAGAAGTTTGACCCTGAAGCTAACGACGAAGGTAATTGGAAGTTAGCTAAGAAGATGGGTAAATGGTGGATTAGTGCTGATACTGAAATGATTAAAAGGTGTGAGGAGAAGTTCGGTAAACCATTTTGATTAAAAACCATAACAGTAACTTTGATAGATGTTTAACTCATGGTGAAATTATGGAGGATAGACTCTGCTCTATCTTTGCTGAAAAACAAATAGAAATTAAATCAGATAATTTATGGCATAAGACTGGTAACATTGCTGTTGAATATTTTTGTTGGGGTAAAAAGAGTGGTATCTCCATTAGTAAAGCTAAATTCTGGGCATTTATTTTAGAAAAAGAAAAATCTATTGAGTGGGTTTTTATAGTTCATATAAAAAAATTACGTCAATTAGCACAAAAATACTATGACAAAGGTAGTGTAAAATATGGTGGTGATGCCAAATGTTCTTGGATGATATTGATACCAGTGAAGGAGTTAATTCAGTGAAAAAGAAAAAGAAAAAAAAATCACAAAATAAATATTCTCAATCTGACTTAGGTGGTCAAACAATTTTTAAGGATGAAGATGGAAAGCTGTATCGATTACCTGATATGGAAGAAATTATCATTGAAGAAAGAGCCAAATCTCCTAGTGGTGTTAGATTACGTTATACTTCCTTACTAGAGAAATATTTTCATAATCATGTGCTTTACCCTGATAATCCTAGATTAAATGAGGATATGTATAAGGCTGGATGTCTCTTTGGTTTTGATAACTATAAAGCTGGTTTGAACCAGAAAGTAACAATGGTTTACGAAAAAGATTTTATTAAAGGTGATTTACTCACTGGAAGAATAGCAAAGTATGACGCTCATCAGAGAGTGAAAGATGCCATGATAATGCTGAATGAGTGTGCTTCTGTTGTTTATGATTTAATCGTTCACGACAGACCATCTACTCATTATATCAAAAAACTTCAAAGGGGATTACTCAGGTTATGTAATTTTTATGATATATAGCCACTGTAAACCTTTTGTAAACCTCATTAATCAACATAAATATGATATATTATT
>Ga0255768_10002549_pt1 | contig 18361 bp, 14 predicted proteins | sample 071ome_33_FD_179983 | JGI IMG/M metagenome (GOLD analysis project Ga0255768, IMG submission 179983) | Coastal salt marsh microbial communities from the Groves Creek Marsh, Skidaway Island, Georgia - 071412AT metaG (version 2) | ecosystem: Environmental > Aquatic > Marine > Intertidal zone >...
AGGCGACCTCAATGGCGTCATGAATGCTCATCCCCACGTCGCAGAATGGGTTCGAGACTTCGAAATGCAACATGGATCTCGCCCAATATACTACGGCCCCCTTGACCGAGATGCCAAGAAACAACGACCGTTGAATCTCATCTATGTGACAAAAGAACCAATTTTCGTCCATATTTACGAGCCTCCCGAAGATGAAGAGGGCGGTGGCCAAATTTTGTGGTTCGGTCTTGAGCCTCAACTCACAGACCAAGAAGAAAATATCCGTCGAGGCCTTGTGGAAACACTTCTCCAAGAGGCACCGTCGGCTCCTGCTTTTACAACAGACTCCGAGTTTGAAACCATCCTTAGCGGAATGATCGACCAATACACTGTTCTCGATTCAGAAGTCAATGCGATGACACGTCGTCAAGGACGACTGTGGGAAATCGTTGGGTTGGAGGACAAACGCCAAATCGTCAACATGACGCAACGAGAGCGACTTCGGTACATTATCATCCGTGACTTGATTCGCAATGGACCTCTCGAGCCACTGCTTTCAGACGAGATGCTGGAGGATATCCACTCTGTAGGTCTGAAGCATATTCACATGGACCACAAGGTGTTCGGTATGGTGACCTCTAACATTCGATTCCGAGAGCGTGAACTTCTCTCTCGTTATCTACGTGCTATGTCAGAAAGAATAGGACGGCCGGTTTCGGACAATAAACCGATTATTGATGGTGCGTTGCTCGATGGTTCACGTATTAACATTATTTTCTCGGATGACGTCTCGATGTTAGGTCCATCGTTCACCATTCGAAAATTCGCTGAAGAAACAATTTCTGTTACCCAGTTGATCAACTGGGGTACAATGTCTGCTCAACAGGCAGCTTACATTTGGATATGCCTCGAATATGGTATGTCTGTGCTGGTTTCTGGTGAAACAGCATCGGGTAAGACCACAACGCTCAATGCAATTCTTCCTTTCATTGACCACAATGTCAAGATTTACTCTGCTGAAGATACGCCTGAGGTTAAAGTACGACACAAGATTTGGCAGCGACTCGTGACAAGAGATTCCAAGAACGAAGAATCTCGAGTCGAAATGTTCGATTTGCTAAAAGCTGCTCTTCGTAGTCGACCACGATACATCATCATCGGTGAAATACGTGGTGTTGAAGGTGCTACAGCCTTCCAGGCGATGCAAACTGGTCACCCAGTTATCGCAACGTTCCACGCATCTTCGATTGTCAAGATGATTCAAAGATTCACTGGTGACCCAATTAATGTTCCAATTCGATTTTTCGATAACCTCAATTTCGCTATTTTCCAAGAAGTCGTGGAGGCTCCCGGAGGCGGTATTGCTCGTCGTATCACCGGAATTGACGAGGTCATCGGCTACAACAAACACAGCGACGGTGTATTGACTCGTGGTATGTTCGAATGGGACCCTGTCAAAGACAAACACTACTTCCGTGGTATGTTTCAAAGTCACTTGCTTGAAAATAAGATTGCAGCAATGGCAGGGTATGCAAATAAGCGTGACATTTATGACGATATGCAACGACGTGCAGCGGCTATTCAACGCATGTGCGACCGTGGCTTGACGCATTACGACGATGTGTTCGATTTACTCGGAATCTACTATACCAACGGTATGGAATCATTTGAGAAAGCAGTCAGTTCGTGGGTTGGCGTCAATCAAAAATGAGGTGCAAGAACGATGGAAAAAATGCCAATTTGGCAAATCGCCGTTCGACGCCTCGATATGCCCATTGAACGATTTTTTCTGTTCTATGTTATTCCCGTCATGGGTGTTGGAGCCCTCTCGGCCATTCTCCTCATCTTTCTAACCGGTGGTTTCTCAGAGGGTGCATTGTTCTCTGGTCTTTCCGGAATTTTCCTTATTCTTCTTCTCCCTATACTTCTTGGTGCGGCAACAGTCGCCTACCCGTTGGTCGAAGTTTCGCGTTCTGCGAATCTCATTGAAGAAGAAATGCACATGTTCATCACAAGAATGGGTATTCTATCCCTTGGTGAAGTAGGTGCACAATCGATTTTTGATATTCTCAAAGAAATGAAAGATTATGGTGAATTGGCATCGGAAGTTCAACGAATCGAAACCCTAGTCGACAAATGGCATACTTCGTTACCAGAGGCTGCGAGAATTGTCGCCTTTCAAAGCCCTAGCCCTCTTTGGTCCGATTTTCTCGACAGGATGGCTTTTTCGATTGAGGCAGGGCAGCCAATTGATGAATTCATGCGAAGTGAACAAGAAACGATTGCTGAGCAGTACAACACCATTTATGATACCCGTCTCGAATCTGTTGATACACTCAAAGAGATCTATGTGAGCTTGGTTACAGCAGGTTTGTTCGCTCTTGTCATTGCAGGTATCCACCTTGTCTTGTTTGAAGTCGGTAGCGGCGGAAACACCCCCATCGAGTTGGCAGGTCGGATTCGGTATCTTCTGCTCGCATCTCTTGTTTTCGTCAGTGTTCAAATTGCAGCTGTATTTGCATTTCGCTCTACCATTCCTAAAGACCAAACATTTGCACGAGATGAAATGGACACACCATTTCGGATAAATTTCAGGCGTTCATTTCTTATCGCAACAGGGATTTCAGCATTCCTCTTGGTCATTTTCAGTTTCTCTGCAGTATTTCTTTGGGAGTTTCTTTCACAAAACTGGGACAAATACGGTTTGTTGTATATTGTCATCCCATTTACGCCTTTCCTTCTACCATCGACGATGATTGGTCGAGAAGAACGACAAATTCAGAGAAGGGACGAAACATACCCCGATTTTATTCGTGCACTCGGAGGAACTGCTCAAGCTCGTTCAGCAGAACCTTCCGCTACAATTCGAGCCCTTCGAGGCATAGATTTTGGATTATTAGATAATTCAATTGACAGACTTGAGAAACGATTGTCCACTCGTATCGACTCCGACCGGGCTTGGGATTATTTTAACGCAGACACAAACTCTGCAGTCATCTCACGATACACTAGAATTTACATTGAAGGTTCACAATCTTCTGGTCAACCAGCGGCAACTGCTGAGATGGTCTCAAGGTCAGTCGGTAACCTCCTCTCACTTCGACACCGCCGATCACTTTCTGCGAACACAATGTGGGGTGTAGCCCTTGGTTTGATGATATCAAGTGTGGCTTCGCTCAATGTCACCATTTCCATTGTTTTACAACTCGGTGAAGCAATTGCAGGTGTTGCTAGTTCGTTTACTGATACTGATGTGAATGCCTTATCTGAATTTGGTGCGGGTATTGCATTGCCGGTTATGGAGGACCCGTCAGGCGTGGATGATAATATTCGGATGTTCAAAATTGTCGTCTCCATCATCATTCTAGCACAAATTATCTCAGTGTCCATTATTGCAACACGACTGCGAGGCGGAACGAAGACAAGTGCGCTCGGACAAATGATTCTTCTCACATGGGTCGCAGGTATTGCATCATTCTTGACAGCCATTCTGCTTGAGCAGGCCTCATCGGTCTTCGGAGTCGGTTAGTGAAGTGCCGATAGGCTCTACTTTTTCTGATGTTGACGCTCCATCGCTTGACGCTTTTTTGTTGAAGCCCATGAGCAAATTGGACATGTTGTAAGGTCATGGAAGCGTGCCGGGCAATATTCTCGGCCAAAGAAAATAATTTGCAAATGGAGTTTATTCCACGCTTCTCGTGGAAATATGTTCTTGAGGTCAAGTTCGGTTTTCTCAACCGTTGTTCCGTTGGAGAGTCCCCATCTTGCAGCCAATCGGTGAATATGTGTGTCAACAGGAAATGCAGGGACGCCGAAGGCTTGCGACATCACAACACCTGCAGTTTTGTGCCCAACACCCGGTAATGCCTCAAGATGTTCGAAAGAATTGGGGACCTCCCCGCCATGCAATTCCACGAGCATTTCTGACAAGCGTTTGATGTTTTTTGCTTTCGTGGGAGCCAACCCTATTTGTCGAATGTCGTTGCGAATCACTTCAACATCAAGTTGTGCCATTTTGGCTGCATTGTTTGCTTTTTTGAAGAGGGTGGGTGTGACCTCGTTGACTTTGAGGTCTGTGGTTTGAGCACTCATGAGAACAGCAACGAGCAACTCAAACGCATTGCTGTGGTCTAGAGGTACGGGCGTCTCGGGATACAATTCCTCGAGCATGGCCATGATTCGCTCGGCTTTTTCGGACCTTTTCATGGACATCACGCCGTGGTCTTATTCTACTTTCAGGCCGTATTCTTCTCCAGTGACCCAACCAAAAAAGAGTCCCAAGAAAATGGAAACAAGAGGGATTCCGTTGCAAATGAGTGTTTCGAGTGGTTCCGATGTTGGTTTTCCGGCGAGGTACCAAATCACGAGACCAAGGAACATACCTGGGATGAACATGACGCCGCCCATAATCAACGTACGCAATGTTCGCATGGTTTCACGAGGCGATGATGATTCATGAAGGTGTGTCTTCTTCCTTTTGAGCAAGAAGCGTATCAAGTTCGCCGATTGTTCTTGTATTGAGAACATCTTTTGACTCGAGCCAGCCCTTTCTACCAGCCATAACACCATACGAGATGTCGGTTAGCCCCCTTGTTGAGTGAGCATCTGGATTGATAAATATGGGTACACCAAGTCCTTTTGCATGTTTGCACATTCTCCAATCAAGGTCAAGCCGATACGGACTTGCATTCAATTCCATTGCTTTGAGTATTCCACGTTCGTTGTAATCGGCCATATGCTCTAGAACGGCGAATAAGTCAATTTCGTAACCTTCTCTACCTTGCAAAATACGGCCGGTTGGGTGACCTACAATGGTGGTGGATGGGTGGTCAATCACCCTGAGCAATTCCTCAGTGTTTTCTTGCTCATCACGATTTCGCCATTTGGTCATCGCATGAACACTCGCGACAACATAATCCAATTCAGCGAGGACGTCGTCGGGATGGTCAAGTTTGCCACCTTCGAGAATATCAGATTCGACGCCGTGATAGAGTTTGAAATCAACACCCTCTTCTCTCCATGCTTGATTGTACTGTTTAATCGTTTCACCTTGGGCCAACAAATCATCAGCGTTTGCACCATTTGCAATTTTTAGAGTAGGCGAGTGGTCGGCAATACCAAGCCATGACCACCCAAGTTGCCTTGCAGCATCAGCCATTTGTTCGAGGCTTGCTTCGCCATCCGACAATGTCGTGTGATTATGTAAGGCACCACGCATCTCATGAGGTTCAATCAAAACTGGCAACTCTTTTGCTTCGGCCGCTACGACTTCGCCCATGTCTTCCCTCAATTCTGGTTCAACGAAATCAAGGTCGAGATGGGTGTAAATATCTCGCTCAGTCGCGGCAGGGAGGGAGAATTTCGCTGCTTCCATCCCTTTGAGCTCTCCAGCGTCGGCATCAGGAATGAGTCCGAATTCATTGAGTTTTAGCCCACGATCAATCGCTCGTTGCCGCATGGCGATGTTGTGTTCTTTGCTCCCGGTGAAATATGCGAGCGTGAACGGTGCGATGTGCGGAGGTACCAATCGAACTTGGGCATCAATTGTGCCTGATGCTTCAAGTTGTTCGTAATCGTCACCGCCGATGGCTTCGAGGACATTTTTATCAATATGGCCGAGTCGAAATTCTTCTTCAAAAATAGAGGTGTCGAGGATGAGGCTAATTTTTGAGTCGCCTGCTCCTTTGACATCTGCGATACCTGATAAATTGAGAATCGCATCAGAAACGCCGTCTTTCTCCTCATCGTCAACAGCTACAACGATATCGAGGTCACCGATGGTTTCTCTTCTCCTTCTTGCACTACCTGCTAATGTTGCATGTTTAACGCCTGAAATGGCAGAAATTTTCGCTTCAAGAACTTGACCATATCGAAGGCCAACATCCAGGCGACGACGGGCATGGAATCGGGAAAGGAGTTCGATACCGTCGAGCATCCGCTGTTGTGTTTTTGCACCAAATCCTTTCATCGGAGCAATCTTGTTGTCTTGTGCTGCCTGTTTTAGTGATGCAACTGAATCGACGCCAAGTTCTTCATGCATGATTTTGATTCGCTTGGGCCCTAGTCCAGGTATTCCCAGCATTTCTATGAGGCCCTGGGGTGTGTCGGTGTGGAGGCGAATCCAGTCTTTTGGCCACTCTCCTGTATTCATCGCTTCTGTGATGGCTTCCCCTAGTCCTTTTCCAATGCCTTTGAGGTTGAACAATTCACCACTAGCGACGAGTTCGTTGAAATCTTCGGATATTGAGCCAATAATCCGACTCCCGTTTTGATATGATCGAATTCGGAACACATTTGCGTCTTGCAATTCCAAAAGAATAGCAACTTGGTGAAGCATTTGAGCGATTTGATTTCTTGAAAAAAATGGAGGGCCACTCGGGCGTGGCTTTGGAATTGTAAATGATGAACCTGCCATGGTGACTGTACGAGGACGACCTTTCATAACCTTCCCATAAGGTAGAATGCCCACCTTCAAGAAGAACTGATGATACCCACTGGTGTGGTCAATACAGGCTTCATCGAAATACTTGCTGAGACGGCCTGTTTTTCTTCCATTTTTTTGTTCACATTCATTGCAACATTTTCCCGTTCGGAAAAAGCGGAGTTGGTCGTTCAAAACATTCTCTTTTACCTTCTGTTGATATGTGCAGCTATTCTGTGGTGGCTCTCACTCTCGGGAGGCTCGCTGTGGGGTTCCAATTATTTGCCGAAACCGCTTTCTTTGTTCTGTGTGATTCTCGCAGTTTCAGCAAAAATCAACATCAAAGGCCAAAATGTTTCGTTTGGTGCGAATCCACATAACATCAGAAAATCGACGAAAAATACCGAAAATGAAGGTTCAGACGAACCTAAATAATCTCACCTTGAGGTTCATCGCCTCCTTGGTTTTGTTGTTCTTCTGATTCCTTTCTCATCTTATCGTCAATGAACGTTCGCATGTATTCTGGTAATTCGCCGTTGATGAAGATGACATCGTTGACTTCTTCCAGTTTCTTGAGTGAATAGTAAATCTGCATTGCTGTCATTGGTGTCGACGAACATCCGGTACAGCCTCCCTCCAATGAGATCATAATGTTGCCATCTGTTGTGTCGACCACATTGACAATACCGTCGTGGGCATCAAGGATTTCCTGAACCGAGCCGATTTTTTCAAGAACGTCCTCGGCTGTGATGCCCATGTTCCTTGCCACATGTTCACCCTCTTTGAATAATTTGATTCGATTTTGGTGCTGGAAATGATAATCGATTCATGGAAAAGCAATGGTGTGCGCAAGAATGTGCGAGATACTTATGAAGGGTTTCTAGGTCGCCGTCGGTAATAGGTGTAGAATATGATGGAAAATATACCAGAAATATCAGCAGGCATTGCAGTTGTAGGGCTCCTCATTGCATTCGTGCTGTACAGAAAGAACAACAGTATCAAAATCGAAGACGAAACTGTTGCAGAAATAACAGACGAAATACAGAAAGGTGCAATGGCGTTCCTTACTGCTGAGTACAAAATTCTTGCAGTGTTTGTCGTTATCGTTGCTGCAGCATTGACCCAACTCAATGATGTTGAGACGGCCATTGCCTTCCTCGCTGGTGCAATCGCATCCGTGCTCGCAGGTTTCTCGGGCATGCGTTCCGCGACCTCTGCCAATGGTCGAACGGCTATGGCTGCAAAGAACGGTGGACAACCAGCAGCACTTGCGGTTTCATACAACGGAGGAGCAGTCATGGGATTGTCCGTCGGTGGACTTGGTCTCCTCGGTATTTCCCTCATCGCATTCTGGCTCGGTGCTGGAACAGACAGTTCAACGATTGAGGCAGCTGCTGGATTTGGTATGGGTGCTTCATCCATTGCCCTTTTCGCTCGTGTGGGCGGAGGTATTTACACAAAGGCTGCAGACGTCGGAGCCGACCTCGTTGGTAAAGTCGAAGCAGGCATTCCAGAAGACGACCCACGAAACCCAGGTGTTATCGCAGACAATGTAGGTGACAACGTCGGTGACGTAGCCGGTATGGGTGCTGACATCTTCGAATCATTTGTTGGCTCAATCATTGCCGCAATGGTGATTGCAGACACTTCAACATCTGGTACATTCACATCAGATTATGTCCTTATGCCGATTCTTCTCGGTCTCATTGGATACCTTGCATCCATCGTTGGTGTGTTCTCAATGACCGTCCTCAAGAATGGCAAAGACCCAGCAGCAGCATTGCGAAACACCACCTTCATCGGAGCCGCTCTGTTTTGGGCTGGTGGTTATGGAGCAATCCAAATGGATCTCATTGACGTCGACATGGCGGTCATGCATTCGGTCGTTCTCGGTTCCGTTATCGGAATTCTCATTGGTCTCGTCACAGAATACTACACAGGCATCGAGCCTGTGTTTGGTATCAAAACGCGTGCGATTCCAAAGATTGGTGAAATGTCAAAACAAGGGCCTGCAACAAACGCAATTGCAGGATTGTCCGTTGGTATGATGTCAACGTTCATTCCAATTCTTCTCATCGCAGCCGGTATTTACGGTGCAAATGAATTCATGGGCGGAGGCGACATGGGGCTCTACGGCATTGCAATGGCTGCCATGGGTATGCTTGCAACCGTTGGTGTGACAATGACCGTTGATGCATACGGACCAGTCGCAGACAACGCAGGCGGTATTGCAGAAATGGGTGGACTTGGAAAAGAAGTCCGTGAAATCACTGACGCTCTGGACTCAATCGGTAACACGACTGCAGCAGTCGGTAAAGGATTCGCAATCGGATCAGCAGCCCTTACAGCTCTTGCTCTCTTTGCTGCGTACTCCACTGCAGTCGGTGGACTTGCCCTTTCACTCAAGGACCCAGAAGTTGTGATTGGTCTGCTTATTGGTGGAGGTCTTCCATTCCTCGTTGCAGCGATGACGATGGATTCAGTTGGAAAAGCTGCAGGTGAAATGGTCGAAGAAATTCGACGACAGTTCAGAGAGATAGATGGTCTCCTCGAAGGTAGAGAAGGTGTGAAACCAGATTCAGCAACATGTGTTGATATCTCAACAAAGGCAGCACTCAAAGAAATGGTTGGCCCATCGGTCGTTGCAGTCCTTGCACCTGTCATCGTCGGGTTCGTCCTCGGTGCAGAAGCACTCGGTGGTCTCCTCGCTGGTGCTCTTGTGACCGGTGTTCTCCTAGCACTCTTCATGGCCAACGCCGGCGGTGCTTGGGACAACGCAAAGAAAGCGATTGAACAAGGGCACATCGAGGGTGCACAGAAAAATGATGATGCTCATGGAGCAGCGGTCATTGGTGATACCATCGGTGACCCTTTCAAAGACACATCAGGACCTTCGCTCAACATTCTCATCAAACTGATGTCCATCGTTGCAGTGGTTCTTGCAGGAACTGGTCAACTGTGAAATCAAGTTAAGCGTTAGCCTTTCAAGAGGCATCATCGAGGCTTAGCCATGCGAGTCTATGCAGCCATGCTTCTTCTGCTCTCGGCCATGCTCGCAGGTTGTACCGAAAACAACTCAACCTCGATGGGTACAACGGAGAAAGAAGACCTTGAGTTGCCCGTATGGGATGTTGGTGATTCCTGGGTGTTTACCTTTACAACGCCTCAGTTCGGCCAAGATACAGCACGTCTCGTTGTCGTCGAACTCGATGATGGCGATGGTAACTATGTGATCGGTATTTCATCCGAACGAGAAGCTCAGCGACACGCAGTCATCAACCACAACCCATTCCTTGGGCGAATGAATCAACAATCACTTGGAGTGTACGAAGAAGGAGAGGTGCAACAAGTGTTCTCGTTCCCTTGGGAAAAAGATACAACATGGTCATTCAACCTTTTTGGTCAATCATGGACTGCCGAGGTCAAATCAATTTACAACAAAGAAATAGATGTTGAAGCAACCTCGACAGAAGGTCACAAAATCTCATACACTTTTGATGCAAACATCGAGTTTTTGAGTACATTTGAGTGGACCAATGATGCAGGTATTTCTCAATTGTCAATGGTCGTTGGTGAGGTGAGGAGCGGTTATGGCGGGGACGTATTTTTCTATCGTGCACGAGATTTGCTCGACTCAACCTATGAGTCAACTGACCAGGAACTCTATGATTCCTTTTTTGATTCCGGCCATCCCGATGGCTCTGATTGGAACGTCCTCGTATGGTATATCGATGTGGAAATCGCAAATGGTGGACAGGGCAACTTAGCAATGAAGGACAGAACGGGGGCTTCACCTCTCCTTCGTGCCTGGGGTTCAGGTGCAACAGAAAAAGGAGCGATCGGAACAATCCCATCAAACACTGGCGAATATACTCTGACGGTTCAATTGCGTGGCTCGGACTCGAATTTGCATCTCAAAGTTGCAGGGGCTTTATCGTTCCAATGGTCGCTTTGAGGTGATGCCATGCCAACACTCATCTTGATGCACGGGATGACGGGCACTGCAGACATGATGTTGCCATTTGCTCAAAAAGTGGTCCCAGACGGATGGACACTTGTCGTCCCAGAAGCTCGTTTCCCTCATCCAAAAAGAGGACGAACGTGGTGGAGGTATGAAATCGAAGACCCTGAGGCACCTCGGCGTCAACAACTCACACGAAGAGAGTACATCGATGTCGATTCCAGTTTGAGCCATCTTGAGCAAATCATTGCAGAAGAAGCAGATTCAGGACCGCTTGTCGTTGGTGGATTCTCTCAAGGAGGTGCTATGGCTCAAGAGTTGTTGCACTTACCGATAGGTGATCGAATTACTGGCGTCATCTGTATGGCTTCTCGATTGATTCGCCCACTAGAACTACGAATACGACTGCAAGAACTCGAACCCAAACGCTTGTTTTGGATGCATGGAGAAAAAGACCTGCGTGTGCCCATCGAAGATGGTTGGGCAATCGCACACCTGTTTGAAGCTGCAGGTTGGGCCGTTGAGTTGGTTGAACATCACAAAGGTCACATGATTCCGATTGAATTCCACGATGCCTTGAAGGAATGGCTTGAATCGCTTAGCGAAGCATAGCATTTGTTTCGTTGAAACCTCCAACATACGTTGGATTCTCCGAGCGTAAATCGATAACGACTGGAACAGTGCGATGCCCTGTTTCATCAACAACACGACGTCGAAGATCGGGATGTTCATCAAAATTGAATTCAGTGTATGAGAGGCCCTTACGGTCCAGAAGTCGTTTAAGTGCTACACAAAATCCACAGAAATTGCCTGTATAGATTAGGAAATCGGTTGAAACCTGATTTGCCTGCTCAAGAATAACCGAGTCCTCCATGATTTTCTCTGGCGTTCAATCTTGATAAACATGATGATGACACAAAAACGAACATAGTTGCTACGATATCAAAAATGCATTTGTTTGCCTCAAATTCATGATGTTATTTCCCGTGATGAGATACTATATCACTTAAACTAAGAAGCTTAACACATGTCATGGGCAGACTTGTTGCACTGTATGCATCTACGGGAAAAAACGCTGACCTCGCCAAATCGTGTGCAGAAATTGCTCAAAAACTAGGCCACGAAACGCAACTTGTCGATGTATGTGGGCTTGATTTTCCGCTTTACACTCCAGAGGTTGAAGAAGCGAATGAGCACATTTACGGCCTCGTTGAATTGATGGAAACTCTATCCGCAAGCGATGGTTGGGTTGTCTGTGCTCCTGAATACAACGGCTCAATGCCCCCTGTACTCAACAACATGATTGCATGGCTTTCCCGTGAAGGCGATGATTTCCGAAAATTATTCCGCTTCCGTCGGGTCGCTTTAGCGACGGTTTCTGGCGGAGGTGGGCAAACCTGCATCACCGCAATGCGCCTCCAATTCGCACATCTGGGTTGCACCGTTCTCGGACGTACGCTTGTCATCAACAAACACAGACCTAAAAACCAAACTTCGATACAGGCAGTCATTGAGGAGTTGATGTCATGATGTCGGCAAACAATCGTCGTATCGAATCAATTGTCCCTACCCATGTGGTTCTCGAGGGAGGGGGGTTCAAAGTTCGTCGACCAGTTGCTATGGGACGCCTCATGAGTCCGTTCTTGTTACTCGATGAAATGGGTCCCGTCCACTATGGTCCTAGAGAGGCAATCGGGGCTCCTGACCATCCACACCGAGGCTTCGAAACGGTCACCTACATGCTGAGTGGGTCCATGCAACACGCTGACTCGGCAGGCAATCGGGGCGACCTCAACCCTGGCGATGTGCAATGGATGACCGCAGGTCGTGGTGTCATTCACTCTGAACTTCCACACCCAGACTTTTACGAAACCGGAGGTCTCATGCACGGATTTCAAATTTGGGTCAACCTTCCAGCCAAAGATAAGATGATGGCACCACGCTATCAAGATATTATGAGTGAAGAACTGCCGATCGCCGAATCCGAAGACAAATTAGTCTGGGCCAAAGTCATCGCTGGAAAAGCACTTGGTGCAGAAGCCGTCATCGATACCGTCATTCCAATCACATACATTCACATGTGCTTGAAACCCGAGGCGAAATACATCCATGAATGCGAAAAAGAACACAATGTGATGGTGTATGTCTTTGGAGGTAGTGTCAATATCGGTGGCAAAACTGTGAGTGATGGCGAACTTGGACTCTGTGGTAAGGGAGACTTGATTGCTTTTGAAGCAGGTCATGAAGGTGCAGAATACCTCATTCTCGGAGGTCCAGAAATCGATGAGCCAATCGCTCGCTATGGTCCGTTTGTCATGAACACAAGAGAAGAAATAATGCAGGCCATTACCGATTTTAACAACGGAACACTCGCCTAAGGTGATTGCTATGTCCCAAGATAAACAAGCAAATGCCTGGACCTCCGCTTTCAAGGAAGGCTCATTTGTCAGGAAATCAAGTGAATTTAGAGATTTAATATCTCTTGGTGGACAGTTCACACCCGAGTCAGGGCGTTATCACTTGTACATTTCACATGCTTGCCCTTGGGCCCATCGTACGTTGCTGGTGCGAAACCTCATGGGGTTATCAGACCACATTTCAGTCGATGTCGTTGATTGGCGGATGAACAACGATGGTTCGTGGTCGTTCAATCCCAATGAACCCGGAGCGACCTTAGATTCAATTCATGGTTTTGGCTCACTCGAGCAAGTGTATCAAAATGCAGACTCGACGTGGAAGCAAAGTGGTCTCATAGGGACAGTGCCAGTTCTTTGGGACAAGAAACACAACACAATTGTCAATAATGAGTCGAGGGAAATTATTCGAATGTTTTCAGAGCACTTTCATAACTTCAACGGTTCAAGCGGGCTCGACCTCGCACCACTTCATCTTCGAAATGAAATTGATGCTATGATCGATGCGAACTACGAATCTGTAAATAACGGCGTGTACAAATCGGGTTTTGCTCGTAGTCAAGCTGCTTATGACAAAGCCGTCGGAGAATTATTTCATCGACTTGATGAACTTGAAGTCCATCTCTCCAGCCGAGATTGGCTCGTCGGGGAAGGTCAGGGCGTACTCACAGAAGCAGACATTTGTTTGTTCACAACACTGGTTCGGTTTGACCTTGTTTATGTGGTTCATTTCAAATGTAACCTGAGAAGAATCATCGATTATCCTCATCTTTCAGCGTTTTTGGAACGCATGCTTCAGGTTCAAGGAATCCGAGAAACTTGTGAATGGAACCACATCAAATCACATTATTTTTGGTCCCATCAACTGCTCAATCCATTCAGAATCGTTCCCGCCGGACCTATCGAAGGTATACACAAATTCGATAACCAATTTTGAATTAATATAGGACAAAATACTATATATAGACTATTTCGTGAAATAAGTCAAGGAGAGATAATTTTGAATAACAAATTACTAACTTTAATATTAGCCCTAAGCTTTGTTTCAGCAGCCCTTGCTGGTTGTACAAGCAACGAAGATGATGATGATGGCGACACCACCGTGGAATCCACGACGGTCAAAATCGGGTTTCTTAACCCGTTAACTGGCCCGTTAGCACAAGATGCTGCTGGATTTACTTACGGTGCAACTGAAGCCATCACCGACTTGAACGCAATGCAGACTGACGTGACATTCGAACTCGTTGAAGTCGACTCCGGCTGTGATGGTACTGCCGCAGCAGCAGCAGCCCAAACCCTGGTCGACTCCAAGGTCGTCGGTGCAGCAGGTGCAGCATGTTCTGGTGCATCAATGTCCGCCAACGCAGTCCTTTCTGCTGCTGGCATCCCAATGATTTCGTACGCATCGACCAACCCAGGTCTAAGCAACGCGACTGCTTACCCGAACTTTTTCCGAGTCGTTCCTAGCGATGCTCTACAAGGCCCAGCCGCAGCAGCAATGATGGCTTACGACGAAGTCGAGGAACTCGCTATCCTCCACATGACCAACGACTACGGTGCAGGTCTTGCAGATTCCATCGAAGGTGCATGGGAATCAGACCTCTGTGCTAAGGTAGGATACTCAGAAACAACAACCGATATCTCCGCAGAAATCACCCAAATCGCTGATGCTGGTTGTGACGCTATCTTCATGGTGTCCTACGTGACAGACGCTGCTCTCATCCTCAACGAAGTTGCAGCACAAGAACTCGATGTCTGGATGTACAGCGGTGACGGACCAGCAGGTGTCGGTCTTCTCGAAGAACTTTCAGACCCATCAGTTGCTGACTGGCTTATGGTCACAGCACCACGAGCAGGCTCAACCTACGGTGACTTTGAGGCACGATACGACGCATCAGGTGTTGGAAGCATCAAGCAATACGTTCTTACGTCCTACGACGCAGTGACAATGATCGGTAAAGCATACATCGCTGACTCCAGCGACATGACTGCTTCAATCAAGACCGTTGGTACTGCATACGAAGGTGCAAGCGGTCTGCACACCTTTGACGCAAACGGCGACGTGAGTGGTGCAGGATACGATGTCTGTATGTACATGGACGACGAATACGAGTGCGTTGGTTACTGGACTCTCGAAGACGGTATCACTGAAAACGAGATGGAAGTTACAACATTCAAGATTGGTTTCATGAACCCACTCACAGGCCCACTTGCTCAAGACGCTGCAGGATTCACCTACGGTGCTGAGCAAGCAATTGCTGACCTCAACGCAGAAGGCGAAGACTGGGGCTACGCATTTGAACTCGTCGAAGTTGACTCTGGTTGTGACGGTACTGCTGCAGCAGCAGCAGCACAGACACTCGTTGACTCTGGCGTCATCGCAGCAGGCGGTGCAGCATGTTCAGGAGCCTCAATGGCAGCAAACGCAGTTCTCTCCGCTGCAGGCATCCCAATGATCTCCTATGCTTCCACGAACCCAGGTCTCAGCGACGCAAGTGCATACCCCGACTTCTTCAGAATCGTTCCAAGCGATGCTCTTCAAGGTCCAGCAGCCGCTGACATGATGGCATACGCAGGTGCTGAAAGCCCAGCAATTCTCCACATGACCAACGACTACGGTTCGGGTCTTGCAGATTCCATCGAAGATGCATGGGGTGCAGATGACGTCTGTGCTAAGATCGGCTATTCGGAAACACAAACAGATTTCTCAAGTGAAATTACTCAAATTGAGAGTGCTGGTTGTGACGCTGTGTTTATGGTTTCCTATGTGACTGATGCAGCTCTTATCCTCGAAGCAATCGCAGGCTCGACACTCGACGTTATGCTCTTTAGCGGTGACGGTCCAGCAGGTGAAGGTCTTCTTGAGGAACTCACCGACGACTCTGCAGCAGATGGCCTTCACGTCACTGCTCCACGTGCTGGTGCATCGTACGGTGACTTCGAAGAACGCTACGACGGCTCAGGCGTTGGAAGCATCAAGCAATATGTCCTTACTTCATACGATTCAATCATGATGATTGGCGCAGCAGCAGTCTGGAATGATTGGGACGAGTGCGATGGCGACAGTATGACCGATTGTATATTCGCAGTCGGAGAAGAATACGAAGGTGCCAGTGGACTTCACTCATTCCTAGAAAACGGTGACGTCGCAGGCTCAGGTTACGATGTCTGTGGTTATTACGCAGACGGCTCCGATGACGGAGAATACGAGTGTGTCGCATTTTGGACACTTGACGGTGGAATCATCGAAGAAGTCACCATCAAACTTGGTTTCATGAACCCACTCACTGGTCCTCTTGCTCAAGACGCTGCAGGATTCACCTACGGTGCTGAAGAAGCAATCAACGACCTCAATGAAATGTACGCAGACTGGGGCTACACCTTCGAACTTGTCGAAGTTGACTCTGGTTGTGACGGTACAACAGCAGCAGCAGCAGCACAAACCCTCGTTGACTCGGGTGTTTGGGCAAGCGGTGGTGCTGCATGTTCCGGTGCATCAATGTCCGCCAACGCAATTCTCTCTGCAGCAGGCGTTCCAATGATCTCCTACGCATCAACCAACCCAAGTCTCAGCGATGCAAGTGCATACCCTGACTTCTTTAGAATCGTTCCAAGCGATGCTCTTCAAGGACCTGCAGCAGCAGACATGATGGAAAGCATGGGTGTCACAAGTCCAGCAATTCTCCACATGACCAACGACTACGGTTCAGGCTTTGCTGATGCCATCGAAGAAGCGTGGGGAGCCGACAATGTCTGCCAAAAGATTGGTTACTCGGAAACTCAAACAGACTTCGCAAGCGAAATTACACAAATTGAGAGTGCTGGTTGTGACGCGGTGTTCATGGTTTCCTACGTGACTGACGCAGCACTTATCCTCGAAGCAATCGCAGGTTCAAGCCTCGATGTCATGCTCTTCAGCGGTGATGGCCCAGCAGGTGAAGGTCTTCTTGCAGAACTTACAGATGATACTGCTGCTGACGGCTTGTATGTCACAGCACCTCGTGCAGGCTCATCCTACGGCGACTTTGAAGAACGCTATGACGGCTCAGGCGTTGGAAGTATCAAGCAATATGTCCTTACATCCTATGACTCAATCATGATCCTCGGACATGCTGCAGTTGGATGGACAGAAGACACATGTGACACCGAAAACGACTGTATCTTTGAAGTTGGTACCGACTACGAAGGTGCAAGCGGTCTTCACACATTCCTTGAAAACGGTGATGTTGGCGGTGCCGGATACGATATCTGTGGATATACAGCTGACGCAACTGACAACGGTGCATACGAGTGTACGCAGTACTGGACCGTCGCAGATGGTGTTCAATCCGAATAAGATTGACCGATGATTCAACAAAAGTTGAAGCAGTCGTCCATTCACACCAACATACATGATATGCTGGTGAGATAGGGGGAGCGATGCGTATGGATGATGAAAGTACCATGTATTCTCTTCGACAACGCTGGAATAATCAATCCAGACTTCGTCGAAGGCTTATCATCGCAACGATTGTTGCTATTGATGCCATTCTCGGGCTGTTGTATCAAAATGGCCTAGGAAACGGCATCGACTGGATCCTTGCGGGTAATCTGCCAAACGACTTGGTTTGGCTCTCACAGGCATTGCAGCTCATCTCGATGGGCTTCATGCTCGTGAAGATTGTCTTCGACGACCTTCAACAGGGATGGGTGCGTACCTCATTGATGGTATTCTCACCCTTGTTTCTCTTGTTGGTGGTCTTGTTCACCATTGAGTTACTGATGTTGGGTCTTGACAAAAGTGCGACGATTTATTTCAACTTGACATCGATTGGGTTTAGCACATTGACCTGGTCTTCGACATATCTAGCGATTGCAGTTGGTTGTACACTTACGTACAGCGTTCAAAGGTACGGAAATTTTGCTCAAAGCGAATTTTTCATGCTCGGCATGTATGTTGCCGTCATGATGATGTGGATGGATTTCTTCTATCCACTTCATGCCACGCCAAAAGATGGCGTTATCGTTTGGTCTGTACTCATTTGGACACTTGTGGGTGCCTTTATTCTCACGGGTATTGCTGGAATTATCATTGACAGACTTGTCTTCAAAGGGTTCCGTGACCGCAAATCGAGTCCTGATGTGATGATGATCGCTTCTCTCGGTGTCGCTCTCGTCCTTCGTGCAATTGTGTATCTTCGATTTGGTGCAGGAACAAAATTGTTTGAACCTGATGTAGATTGGCGAATTGCTCGTGAGCAGCGTTTTGAAGCACCAACGATGCTTACGAAGTTGAACTTAGGTGACCGTTCACTCGAAAGTGGTGAGTCCTACAAGTATGGATCATGCGAACAAGTAGGAGTCGATGAAACCGGGGCCCCAATTCTAGAAAAAATGACAACAGAAGGAAGTAAACCTCTAGCAGATGTGTATTCGGTTGGCGGTGATTGTGTCACTGAACTCACTTCAAACTATACGTACTACAGCGCAGCGATGCCATTCGTTATTTTTGGTTCAGTAGCATTGCTCCTTCTTCTCCTCACCAAGACCCGACTTGGTCGAAGAATGCGTGCTGTCGCAGATAACCCGGAACTTGCAGCGAGCAGT
>Ga0255768_10002558_pt1 | contig 18332 bp, 17 predicted proteins | sample 071ome_33_FD_179983 | JGI IMG/M metagenome (GOLD analysis project Ga0255768, IMG submission 179983) | Coastal salt marsh microbial communities from the Groves Creek Marsh, Skidaway Island, Georgia - 071412AT metaG (version 2) | ecosystem: Environmental > Aquatic > Marine > Intertidal zone >...
GAAATAGGACCTTTCATAAAGCAAAGGTACAACCAATTTTAATTTGCAAGTAAGTTTTGATTTTACTCTCCAAGCCACCATCTACGCTGGTATCGGCTTCTTTTTCTTGGCATGGTATCTACTTTACTTTTAACAAAGTCTAATGCCTCGTTGAAATCATCTGTGATCAATAATAATTCTGTATCGTTTGGAGAAATACTCCCCTTTTCTTTAAACGTTTCAATTAGTTTTTTTAATGGGCTCCAATATTCGGTATCTATAAGAACCACAGGAAAATTTGGAACTTTTTGGGTTTGAATCAAGGTTAAAGCTTCAAACATTTCATCAAGCGTCCCAAAACCACCTGGGAAAACAATAAATCCAAATGAATATTTAAACAGCAATACCTTTCGAACAAAAAAATACCGAATATCAACCCATACATCTAAATAAGGATTTGGCTTCTGCTCAAATGGTAATTCAATATTTACTCCCACGCTTTTCCCACCAACAGCTTTTGCCCCTTCATTGGCTGCTTGCATAATTCCCGGGCCACCTCCAGTTAAAACTGTAAAACCCATCTCACTGACACGACCACCCATTTCTTTTGCTTTTTGATAAGTTTCAGAATCCGGCGTAAATCTCGCTCCTCCAAAAATACTGATACAAGGACCTACAAAATGCAACTTCCTAAATCCTTTTAAAAACTCACTTAATACCCTGAAACCAAATAGTAACTCAGTAAATCTATTGTGAGGACCTTCAAGTAGTTGTACATTAGATAATTTTCTTTTTCCCATTACTAGTAAAAGTACATAAAAAAAACCCGAACTCTCGCTCGGGGTTTGATATTATCATTGATTATAATTAAAATCTTTCGAAAAATGAGAAGAAAAAATTTCCTTCAATTGCTGCATTCTCATCAGAATCACTCCCGTGAATGGCATTAGCATCAATGCTTTTAGCGTATAAATTACGAATTGTTCCTTCGGCGGCTTCTTGTGGATTAGTAGCGCCAATAAGGTCTCTAAAGTCTGATACTGCGTTATCCTTCTCTAAAATTGCTGCATAAATAGGACCACTAGTCATAAAGTCAACTAATTCACCGTAAAAAGGTCTTTCTTTATGAACTGCATAAAATGCACCAGCTTGTTCTTTGGTTAGCTTAGTGTATTTCATTGCTACTACTTTAAATCCTGCTTGGATAATGTGATCTAGGATTTTACCAGAATGTCCGTTTGCAACAGCATCTGGTTTAATCATTGTGAATGTACGATTAGACATGCTTTAATATATTTTTCGGCAAATTTCGGAATTATATCCATTGTTTCAATGAAACTCGTGGAACATTATTTATTATCTACCGATTAAAATGCTTTTAGTAATTTTGATTAATGTGTTTCTCGTACTCAGTGAACCTACAAGGAAAGACAATCCCAACAGATTTAAATATCTCCAGCGCTAACAATTCACATCAACTTGGATTCTTTTTTAATGGATTTGATCATCCTAATTTACCAATCATTTCAAAAATCGGAGAAACAGAAATTGCTCAGTGGGGAATAATTCCCAAATGGATAAAATCAAATCATGAAGCTGTTGAAATTTCTAATAAAACCTTAAATGCTCGTATAGAAAGCATCGAAAATAAACCGTCTTTTTCTGAGGCCTGGAAAAATAATCCATGTTTAATACCTGCATCGGGTTTTTTTGAATGGCAGCACCGAAATAATAATAAGAACCCGTTTTACATTTTTCCAAAAAATAATGAAGTTCTATTATTTGGAGGAATATTTAGTGATTGGTTTGATCTAATTAATTCAAAATGGATACGCACATATAGTATCATCACAAAAGAGGCAAACTCTTTAATGGCTGAAATTCACAATACAAAAAAAAGAATGCCATTAATAATACCCCATCACCTAGCAAAAGAATGGATGTTGGGAGATTACAAACAACGATTTTTACTTAGCAAGGAGAATTCTGAAAACTATCTAACAGCACACGAGGTTGACCCGAGGTTAAATTCACCAAAAAACAATAGAAATGAGGCGTGGGCCATTCAAAAATATATTCCCCCACAAACGACATTATTCTGATTAACATCATGTACATTTGTGTTCATTCACTTATGAAAATTAAAGCCCTAACACCTTTGTTTTTAATAGGCGTTTTTTCATGCCAAAACAATTCCCAAACGAGGGATAATTCTGAAATTTCAATTAAAGAATCAACCCAGGCTAAAGAAGTCCATACTGAAAAAAAATCGATTAAATCTCCTCTTAATGAATCACACAATAATTTTTGCAGGTTATTAGCAGGAGACACAAATCTCATAAACAGCAATACTAAACATCAGGGCATATGGAAACAATTTGCAAGCGAGAGTGATAAAAAATGGACTGTTCTAAACAGTAAATTAGCTGTTCCTATCTCGAAGTGGGTTTCAAATCAATCTTATAATTTAGAAATTAAAACCAATACCTTACTGTATCCTTTTGCTGGTGGGGATTATTTTTACGCCAATCTTTTCTTTCCAAAAAAAGATACAATTATTATGGTTGGACTAGAGCCTTCCGGTACAATTTTTAATCCTAAAACAGCAACTAAAGAAGAATTAGAAGATTATCTAAAGAATTTAGAACACTCTCTATTTTTCCCTCATAAATTAGGATTTTTTAGGACAAAAAGTATGGCTGTAGATTTCGAAAAAGGTTTATTAAATGGCACACTTCATACCTGCTTATATTATTTAGCCAAGTTTGGTAATAGCATTCATTACATAAAAACATTTAACCTTAGCGAATCAGGTGAATATAAGGATGTACAAGAAATGACTCCGAACAGTACAGGGTTTAAAGGTTATAGGATTGGATATTCGGCACAAGAAGATAATGAAGTTAAAGAATTAATATATTTCACTGAGAATCTTGCAAATAGTGGACTTCGATACTCTGCTAGTAGCGATGCAAAACGAATTCCCGCTTATCATTTTCTAAATAAGAAAAAAAATGTTGCTTGCTTTTTTAAAGCCGCTACATATTTAATGCACAAAGATTATTTCTCTGATATTAGGAACATTTGTTTGAATAATGGAAACGTAATATTGCAGGACGATAGCGGCATTAAATTAGAATATTTTAAACCTGCGGGTTTCAGTGTTACTTATTTAGGTGAATATACTAGGACAATACCATTATTTAGTAATAGATTCCAAGAGGACCTTGCAAAAGAGTACATCAACCTGCAGCCGAAAAAACTACCTTTTGTAATAGGATACAATGCCCAATATGGTGAGTGTAACCTCCAATTGGCTATCAAAAAATGAGTTCATTTTCGTATACTGAACTGCATGCAATTACTAATAACATTGCACCTGAATCCGAAGAAATAGTAATTGCCTTAATTTCTGAATTTGCATTTAATACTTTTGAAAATGAAAGCGGATGGGTTAAAGCTTATGCACAAAATGGAAGTATCACCGAGGAGAATAAGAAAGAAATTGAAGCAATTATTAGACCTTATTGTGATGAAATTTCATGGGCTGAGATAACAACAAAAAATTGGAATGAGGAGTGGGAAAAAAACTACTTTCAACCTATTGATATTAATAAAATTCACGTTCGTGCTCCCTTTCATCCCGAGAGCAATAGTGAAATAGTAATTACTATAGAGCCTAAGATGAGCTTTGGAACTGGCCATCACCATACTACTAGACTAATGCTTGAAGTGTTACAAGATTTTGAAGATCGTGTACTGGGGTCAAATTTATTAGATATGGGAACAGGTTCTGGAATACTCGCAATTGCAGCAGAAAAACTAGGCGCAAATAAAGTTTTAGGTATTGAGATTGATGATTGGGTGGTTGACAATGCAAATGAAAATATTCAGTTAAATAATTGCACTAATACCAAAATTGAATTGGGAACCGCTGAAAATCTTGCACTATCTTCTAATGATACATTTGATATTTCCTTAGCAAATATTCATCGTGAGGTACTTGTTGCGGATCTTTCGGAATATTCCAGAGTAACAAAGGAAAATGGATTAATCTTCTTAAGCGGCATCATAGGATCTGATAAAACTACAATTGACAGCTTAGCACAAAAATTAAACCTTCAACCGATTTGCGCAAAGCAGTCTGCTGAATGGATGCTTTTGGGTTATCTAAAAAAGGAGTCGTAAATTTGATATTCTCAAAGTAGGAAGTAAGGAATTGTCAGGAGTTATTAAACTTTTAAATGATGCTGTAGCTAACCAAATTGCGGCGGGTGAGGTTGTTCAACGACCCGCAAGTGCTGTTAAGGAATTATTAGAAAACAGCATTGATGCTGGGGCAAAAAAAATCAAGCTACTCATTAAAGATGGTGGAAGTAGTTTAATTCAAGTTATTGATGATGGGAAAGGCATGAATGAAATTGATGCTCGCATGTGTTGGGAACGACATGCTACTTCAAAAATCAATACAGCTCATGATCTTTTTTCTTTAGACACATATGGATTTCGAGGTGAAGCACTAGCATCAATCGCTGCAGTCGCCCAAGTTGAAATGACCACCAGGCAAGCAGATAATGATATAGCATCATTTATTAGAATTGAGGGAAGCGAAGTAATTGAACAAACCGAAATTCAAGCTCCAAAAGGAACAAAAATCTCTATAAAGAATCTTTTCTTTAATATACCTGCAAGACGCAATTTTCTCAAATCTATACCGGTTGAGACAAAGCATATTTATGAAGAATTTTATCGACAAGCATTAGCAAATCCCTCGATTGAATTTCAGTTATTCAATAATGGTCAAGAGATTCATCATTACACAAAACGCAATTTTTCAGAACGTATAATTGACATTATTAGTCCTAAAAAAAGAAATACATTCATAGAGTTTGAGGAAAATACAGATATCGTAAAGATTCATGGTTTTGCCGGAACTCCAGAAATTTCCCGGAAAACAAGAGGTGAACAGTATTTCTTTGTAAATGGAAGATTTATAAAGTCTCCGTACTTGAATCACGCAATATCAAATGTTTATGAAGGGTTAATTGAGAAAGATAATTTCCCAACATTTGTAATTAATATGAATGTTGATCCTTCGAAAATTGATGTGAATGTTCATCCAACAAAAACTGAGGTAAAATTTGAAGATGAAAAATACATTTATCAAATTTTAAAAGTTGCTATAAAACGAGCATTAAGTGAACATTTTATACCAAAGGAGTCCGACATTTCAGGGGTTGAAAACTTTAAAGATTTTTTAAATAATGATGTTATTGATTGGTCGCAATTTAAAAATGAAAGTCCAAACTCCTCTGAATCAAAAAACTATAATCCATTTGGAGAAACCCGACCCCATCGATCTGAAAAGCAAGACTGGCAAAAAATTCTAGGTCCAATTGAAGGCTTAGGTGACGATTCCATTAATCAGCAAAATGTAAATCCATCTTTAAATCAGATTAATAAAGAATCTGACAAACCCCAAATTACTCAATTTTTTCCTTTAGGTAACCAATATTTGGCAACTTCTTTTAATGACCAACTTTGGATTATTCATATAAAACGTGCACTTCTGCAAATACATTATCATTCATTTCTTGATAAAATTGAAAGACAAACTTGTCAGTCGCAGCAACTTCTTTTTCCAAGGACAATTGAATTAAATTCGAGTCAAGTGCCAGTAATTCTTGAAATATTAGATACGCTAAAATTCATTGGTTTTGATTTGGGGCATTTTGGAGGAAACTCGCTAATTGTAAATGGTATACCGCCACAGTTTTCCGGTCTTGATGAACAAAAGCTAATTGAAACTTTACTCAATGATTATGAATCTACTGCAGGCGAAACAAAACTCAAGCAAAATGAAAGCATTGCTTGGGGAATGGCTCACCAATACGCAAATCAACAAATTCAATCAATCAATTCAGAAGAACAATTGTTTATTTTAGAAGAATTGTTTTCGATGAGTGAAAACCAGATAACTCGAAATGGGAAACCAATCATGGTTAAAATAGGAACAGAAACCCTTTTTGATTTGTTTAATAACAGAAAAAGATGATACGAAATCTACCACCTGGTCTAAAAAATATATTAATTATAATGGTTTTGGGTGCCATGGCACAAACTGCTTTACCCAACATTGGTATCAGTCCCGACTTATGGTACTTGTACTACCCAGATAGTTCAAATTTTAGAATTTGGCAGTTAGTTACGCATATGTTCTGCCATGGAGGTTTTGGACATATTCTTTTTAATGGTATTGCACTATTTTCTTTCGGAATGATTGTGGAACTGCGTTTGGGAACTGCAAAATTTTTAAAATTGTTTTTTGTAAGTGGATTTGGTGCAGTACTTCTGCATTTTATTTGGATGGGAATCGCTATCAATTCTCAAGTGGGAACATTTTTTCCAAGCATGGAGAGCGGCTTATATATACCCTATCCTCCAATGTTAGGTGCAAGTGGCGCATTATATGGAGTCATGACCGCGTTTGCCGTATTATACCCAAATGAGAGCATGATTTTCTTATTTCTCCCCTATCCGATTAAAGCCAAATATCTAGTTCCAGTAATTGTACTTCTCGATATTTTGTTGGCTTTTTTAGATTTAGAAAGTGATAATATTGCCCACTTTGCTCATATCGGTGGTGCAGTTACAGGTTTTATTTTTATTAATATTTTCAAAAAAAGATTTAATCAATGATTTCCAACAGGCCTTTCGCCAATTTAAGAGCAAAACCTCTATCTCCTCTCAATCCAGCAGTAGTTAATTTAATATGGATTAACGTAATCGTATTTGTATCGCTTTGGATTTTATCATTTACTCCAATTGGAGGAGTTTTATTTAGCGTGTTAGCTTTCAGTCCTACATGGCCTATATATCTTTCATTTTACAGTGTAGTTACAAGTCTATTTGTACATGCAGGACTTTGGCATATTCTGGGAAATATGCTGTGGCTATATTTCGTAGGGATTATTTTAGAGGACCTTATAGGTAAAAAGCACATATGGAAGTTATTTTTTGGCGGTGGAATTTCTGGGGTAATGCTATTCTATATTTTAAGTGTTGCCTTTAATAATACTGCTCCATTGGTTGGAGCATCTGCCGGAATTTCTGCGATATTAGTGGCAACTGCAATTTTTACCCCTAATTATAGAGTTTATTTATTTGGTATAATTGCTATCGAGTTACGATGGATTGTTGTTGCTAAAATAGTTTTCGATGTCCTAGGCATGTTTGGAGGCTTGAATGCAGGTGGAAGCCAAGCCCATGTAGGTGGTTATATTTTTGGAGCACTATACATTACAGAATTAAAAGGAATATGGAATTTCCCCAAAATCACTTGGAAAAAAACCAATTTTCAAGGACGCCCAAGTAGAAGCGCTAATGTCTCAATAAATAATCAGGAGAACTCTCCCTCGCAGGAACAAATTGATCAGATTCTCGATAAAATATCAAAATCTGGATATGACAAATTATCGAAGAAGGAGAAGGAAATGCTTTTTAAAGCAAGTAAAAAGTGAAAAGTATAATCGCCATATTTAATTGGGTTATTTTTCCATTAACATTGGTATGGAGTTTCTTAACATTAATTTCTTTAATTGCTCCCTATGTTTCACCTGAATGGATTAGTTATATTCCATTATTCGGACTTGCACTTCCACTTTTATTCTTGGGTAATTTGTTGCTTTTGGTTTATTGGGCATTTCAAAAGAAAATTAGAACTTTAATTCCGCTAGTGTTATTGGTACTTGCCTTTGGTCCAATATCAAACTACTTCCAATATAATAATGAATCTGAGGCAAAGGACAATTTGAAAATCAGCACATTTAATTGTAACCTATTCGGTTATTATCAAGAAAATTGGTTTGTAGACAGTGTTATTCAAATCTTACAAACAGAGAACTCAGATGTAACCTTATTACAAGAAGTATTTTCAAAAGAAGGGTCATTGGAAAAACTATTATATCATATTAAGGATAAAACACCTTTCAAACATATTGCTATTGTCAGACTCAACAAACAACGAGAATATGGGATGTGTATTTTATCAAAATTTCCAATCGAAAATTTTGATCGTATAGCATTTAATGATCAAACTGGAAATATGGCAATGTATGCAGACATCATAATCAATCACGATAAACAGAGCAAATCAATAAGGTTCTATAATATTCACCTACAATCATTTAGATTTAGTAAAACTGATTATTTCACTGTTAAAAAAGCACAAGAAGATACAGATTTCGACCAAGTAGGAACTGAAAATATTATTAATAGAATGAGGGAAGCTTATAAACTAAGGGCAAGACAAGTAAAAATTCTGAAAACTGCTATTGAGAAATATAGGAAGCCAAGAATTCTAGGAGGAGACTTTAATGATGTTCCTCAAAGTTATGCCTATAAAAGTATTTCCGAAAATCTTAACGATGCATTTATTGAAAAGGGTAATGGCTTTGAAACTACTTACAAAGGACCATTTCCCTCGTTCCGAATAGACTACATATTTGCCTCAGAGCCATTTATTTTTAGCTCATATAATAATCGAAAGGATGTACCTGGCGATCACTGTTTTATTTCATCTTCAGTGGATTTATCGCAGGTATTTGAATAATAAGTTATCGTCCTGCAGAATATCTTTGTAATTCCATGATGCTTCTTTTAGCAGCATAGAAGTTGGGATCGATTTCCACACATTTTTGCAAGTATTCTGCACCTTTCATAATATTTTGCTTAGAAAACTCAATTTGATATTTCAAGAATAAAAATGCAGCCTCAGATTTCACATTTTCAGTAATCTGAGCTTGGATGTGCTCCATAGTTACCATCCCACTCATGATCGTACTATCATTCATTGCCTGATCAATCATCTGCAATGCTTTTGGCACATTACCCCGTGCTACTTCTAACCACGTTAAATCCCAAAAATATGTTGGATTCTGAGTCGAATTCCACATTTCTTCAAACATAGTATATGCGGTTGAATCATCACCTTTTTCCAATACTAACTTTGCCTTTATGTCTTTTAAAAATTCATTATTTGAAGAAACTGCGAGCCCTTTATTTACATAAAAAAGTGCAGTTTCGGGATTTCTAACCGCACCAGGAGTAACCTTGTAGAAATAATGATAATACGCTAAGGTGTCCCAAGCCCATTGTGAAATACTCGAATCTACAGCCACCCATTGAGTCAAAGTTTGAATTACAGTTTCCTTATCACCTGCAGAATGTGCAAGGTTGTACGCCTTTTCTACATCACGCGTAACTTTTTCTTCGGAACTTTTAGAACCGCAAGCAGTGAATGCAACAACTGCACTCATTGCCAAATAGGTAAATAATTTCATTAGGTCAAAGATAAATTAATTTACGGCACTTACACGTTTTAGGTTGAACTCATCTTTAAGAACATGATATGCCATTTCGGAATAATACGCCAAAAGGTCAATCATACTTTGTAAACTTGTTGATTGAAAAGCCTCACCAGGAATACGATATGAAATAACGGAAATATTTTCTTTCGAGTTAAAAGAAAATTTCCCGAATAATAAATTCAAATTCACTGATAATAATTCCTCAAAGAAAGCGTCGCGTTTGAGCGTTGGACCAAAGCAAAAGGGAATAGTAATTTGAAATATACTTCTATCTTTTTCAAAATTTGCATAATTCCAAGGGGTACTTTCAGTTTCCTCCCACGCATCAATATATACCGGAATTTCATCTTTTAGTAATACCCATTGGCCATGTTCATCCCATTGTGCTTCATTTTCAGATAGGCCCATAGAAATAATACCTGTCTTTACCCTCTTTTGAAGTTCAACTAAATCCATAATGCAAAGGTATTGATATTGATCCTTTATTTATTTGTAAAACACACCATTTGTATTAAATTGCGACACTTAGTGTAAAAATGACACCTATGAACAAAACCCTAACAAAATTATTCATTGCTGGTCTGTTTAGTTTATTTACAGTCCAATGCCAAACTCAAAATTCTGAAATCGAAGGAGCAAACAATAACGACATATTTTATGCACCTGAATGGTCAAAAAATGCAGTTATTTATGAGGTAAACATAAGACAACACACATCAGAAGGAACTTTTGCAGCTTTCACAAAAGATATTCCAAGAATTAAGGAATTGGGAGCAGATATTTTATGGCTAATGCCAATTCACCCTATTGGTGTAAAAAACCGTAAGGGTGGTTTAGGAAGTTATTACAGTGTTCAAAATTATAATGCTGTAAACCCAGAATATGGAACTTTAGAGGAATTTAAAACACTAATTAAAGTCGCACATGATAATGGTTTGAAGGTAATCATCGATTGGGTTGCCAATCACTCTGCTTGGGATAATCCTTGGATAAATCAAAAGCCCGAATTTTACAAGAAAGATAGTGCAGGCAAAATAATTACTCAATTTGATTGGACCGATGTAGCAAAATTTGATTACTCAAATAAAGAGTTACAAGATTCAATGTCAGCAGCGATGGAATATTGGGTTAAAGATTGTGATATTGATGGTTACCGATGTGATGTAGCCTTTCTTGTTCCAGCCAAGTTTTGGCAGCAAACAAGAAAAAAACTAGAGGAGATTAAACCTGTATTCATGCTCGCTGAGATGGAAGCTCAAACAGATATTAATCCTAATTTTCAGGAATATTTTCAAAATGCTTTCAATGCAAACTATGCCTGGGGATACCACTTTTTATCACATGAAATTGCCCATGGCAACAAGACTTACTCTGACTTTTTATTGCACATGAAGAATAATTATGCAGAAATCCCTTCAGATGTTTACAAAATGCATTTCTTAACAAATCACGATGAAAATTCTTGGAATGGAACTGTCAAGGAGAAATATGGTAATCAATGGAAAAAATGGAGCATATTAAATTACACCCTTCCTCAAAGTTTTCCTTTAATTTATTCTGGTGAAGAAGCAAATAATCAGAGAAGATTAGAATTCTTCGAAAAAGACCCTATAACATGGGGTGATACCAGTCTTTACAGTTGGTATCGTTCGATGAATAATTTGAAGCACGAAATGGACTGTTTGGCTAATGGAAAATGGGGAGGTAAAACTGAGGTTATCTCTGCTGATACAAGTGATAATCTATATATATTTTCAAGAAAAGGTTCAACGAGTGAAGTATTTGTGGCTGTGAGTTTTTCTCAAAAAGTAGAGGTTTTTAAGTCTAAATTAGACTTTAGCAATTTCAAAGAATTCACCTCAGAAGGAGTTGAAATAAGTAATGATAAGTTCACTTTTCAACCAAATAGTTACGTGGTATTAACAAAGAAAAATTAAGAGGCATGACTAAACCCATAAAGCCAAGATTATCTTCATCCCAAATTTGGTTCCTTTCTTTAGGGTTCTTAGGTATACAAGGAGGTTTTGCGCTGCAAAATGGTAATGCAAGCAGAATATTACAAATCTTCGGTGCAGATGTACATCAACTCTCTTGGTTTTGGTTGGTTGCACCGATAACCGGCTTATTAGTTCAACCAATAATTGGATTTTTCAGCGATAAAACATGGAACGCACTAGGAAGAAGAAAACCCTACTTTTTACTAGGGGCCGTACTTGCTTTTCTAGGATTAATATTCTTGCCTAATGCAAGTGTTATCGGAAACACAAGTTCTACTTTATTCGGTTTATCACTGGTGCTTTGGATTGGCGGTTTGTTTTTAGCATTCATGGATGCAAGTTTCAATATCGCCATGGAGCCTTTTAGAGCTCTTGTAGGTGACATGTTGCCCGATGAACAGAGTACGCAGGGGTTTGGTGTACAAACTGGATTAATTGGAATTGGTGCTGTAATTGGGTCTTGGCTTCCTTATTCTCTAACCAATTTTTTCGGTGTTTCCAATAAAGCTCCGGAAGGGATTGTTCCCGATAATGTGGTATTTTCCTTTTACATTGGTGCAGTTTTACTTTTAGGTACGGTATTACTCACAATCATAAAAACCAAAGAATATCCTCCTGCTGAATTTGAAAAATATAATGATGTTAAAGAACAGGAAGAGAGTAAATTTTCTGATATTTTGAAAGACTTTGCAAAAATGCCAGTCCGAATGCAAAGACTTGGATGGATTCAATTTTTCTCTTGGTTTGGACTCTTTACAATGTGGGTTTATACCACCTCTGCAATTGCTACACACCATTATGGGTTAAGTCCTGATGATAATCATTCTCAAGCCTTCAATAATGCTGGTGACTGGGTAGGAATTCTATTTGGCATTTATAATGCTGTTTCAGCCGTGTATGCTTTTTTTATCCATCGTTTTGCCAAAGCTACTTCCAGAAAATTTGTCCATATTTTCTCCTTAGTGGCTGGGGGTATAGGTTTGATTTCTATATATTTTTTCAAAGACCCACAATTATTATGGATCCCTATGATTGGAGTCGGGCTAGCTTGGGGAAGTATTCTTTCTATACCTTATACTCTTTTAGTAGATAAACTCCCAAAACACAAAATGGGAGTTTATATGGGAATTTTCAACTTCTTCATTGTAATCCCACAAATAATTAATGGAATAATTGGAGGACCAATAGTAAAAAATATTTTTGGAAATTACCCAATCCAGTATGTAATGCTGGGTGGATTCTTTTTTATCATCGGAGCCCTTTTAACTTTGCGAATAAAAGAACCCTTAATGGGAGAAAATAAAGTTTAAACATTTTTATTCTTTGCGAAGAAATAAAATAGCAAACCCGAAAGCGAGGTTATTATACCGATTAAACTTTCTGTAGGGTGTTCCATTATAAAATACCATGCAACTAATGCGGTTATTGTTATAAATATTATTGGGGTTACAGGATAACCCCATGCTTTATATGTAGTTGGTTTACCATCTGTAATACGAAGCTTCATCATTCCTACAACCGTAAGCAAGGTGAATAAAGACAGTGTAAAAGCTACGTAATAAATGAGCGACTCAAAACTGAGGGTATATAAAAAAACGATACTTAATATACCTTGAAATATCAACGCATTACTTGGTGAATTACTATTATTTACCTTAGATAAAGATTGAAAAACACCCATTTTTTCAGCCATTGATTTTAACACCCTTGGTCCTGTAAAGACCATGGAGCTAATTGTAGAAATTAATAATATTGAAATTATACCCCCCATTATTTTCCCCCATTTTAAACCAAATAGAGATTGGGCTGCTATCAATCCCACTTCTTTTTTAAAAACTAAATTTTCCCAGTCTGTAGAATTCATAAAAACATAATTTAACAAAACATAAAGTATAGTCACGAATACTGTACCTAGTATTATACTTCTTGTTAATGTTTTTTGCGGATTTTTTACGCTTCCGGCAAAATATGAAGAGGCATTCCAACCACTATACGCAAAAGACACCCATACCAATCCGACTGAAAATGCTGGAGCAAACCAGAAACCATCCCAAATATCAGTTAAACCATATCGGGAATTTATTGAAACTCCATCAAATGTTGGCGATGGCAAACTTGAAATAGCAGATAACCCAAATACAATAAATATCAATATGATGGTGACTTTTAATGCGGTAGATACTTTTTGAAACCACAATCCATAATCTGCATTCCAAGCATGAATTGCAGTTATAACAACGATAATTGCAGCAGCTATTTCTTTAGGTGAAACCCATGGAAATACTCCCTTTAAATATGCTCCTAAAGCTAAAGCCGCACCTGCAACTGGAGCAGTAAAACCAACTGTTGAACTAGCAAATCCTGCCATATAACCCACCGAGGGATGAAATATTTTTGAAAGAAAATAAAATTCACCTCCATCTTCAGGTAATCTACACGCTAACTCAGCATAACTTATTGCTCCTAACAAAGCAACAAAACCACCAATTACCCATAACATCAAAATCGGGAATCCTACATGAATATCAATAATCTGATAGCCCAGACTAGTGAACACCCCTGTTCCAATCATGTTTGCAACGACTATACTTGTTGCTGACCAAAATCCAATACTTCGTTTTGACATCCGCGTTCAAAAAACGTAAAAAAAACCAAGCTTTTTAAGTATTACTTTATTTTTGCTCAATGGAACAATCGAAATCTCGCTTTCTAACAATAGACATTCATACGCATATAATCCCTGAGAATCTCCCTAAATGGAAGGAAAAATTTGGATATGGTGAATTTGTTTCTCTTGAGCATCATAAACCTTGTTGTGCCAGGATGATGATGGACGGTGAATTCTTCAGAGAAATTGAAAATAACTGTTGGAATGCAGAACAAAGAATTCATGAATGTAATGAAGTTCCAGTTGATGTTCAAGTATTAAGTACTATTCCTGTAATGTTTTCTTATTGGGCAGAGCCCAAACACACATTAGAGATTTCTAAATTTCTAAATGATCACATCGCTGAAATTTGTATAAGATACCCGAAGAGATTTGTTGGTTTAGGCACCATTCCCATGCAGCATACAGAACTAGCTATTAAAGAATTAAAACGCTGCAAGGAAATCGGACTCAAAGGTGTTCAAATTGGTTCGCATGTAAACGATTTAAATTTAAATGCCCCCTCCTTATTCCCAATTTTTGAAGCTATGCAAGACTTAGATATGGCATTATTCATACACCCTTGGTGGTATTCTGCAAAAAAGAAAATGCCCGACTATTGGCTACCTTGGCTTGTGGGAATGCCTGCCGAAACATCTTTGGCTGTTAGTTCATTGATTTTTGGTGGAATATTTGAAAAACTTCCCAAGTTAAGAGTTGCTTTTGCTCATGGAGGCGGTGCTTTTCCAGCAACTATAGGCAGAATAGAACATGGTTGGAAAGCACGACCAGATTTAGTAGCAGTTGATAATGTACACAATCCAAAAAAATATTTGGGGAAATTTTGGTTAGATAGTCTTGTACATGATCCCAAAATGCTAGAATATATTGTAGATTTAGTAGGTCCAGATAAAGTTTGTCTTGGGACCGATTACCCATTCCCTTTAGGTGAAGATATCCCCGGACAATTGATAAAAGAAACAGGTTTTTCCGATATCATTCAAGAAAAACTATTAGGCACATCCGCCTTGGAATGGTTAAAGATGACTGCAGACCAATTCAAATAAGTCAAGTAATTGTAGTATTTTGTCTGTTATGACAAATTTTACTTGTTGCCGATATTGACTTTATTTAATTTTGGTTTAATGCAAAAATCAGTAGGATTAATAATTGGCTTACTTGTAAGTGGTATTTTATCAGCACAGCAATATGTTTTAAAGCCAATTGAAGGTTTTTTCCCTTCAGTAAAAATTTATAAAAAGACAATAATGGATATGACTACCAATTATATCTACTTAGGTACTGATTTTGTAAATGGATTTAAAAATACCACGCGTAATACAATAGACTTAACAGGGGAAATTTATAACCAAATCCAAACTGCTGTACATGAAGGCACTCAAAAAACTAATGTAGTAGTATATTTAGATTCAGGTAGAGACCAGGTTACACCTTTAGAAGGAGAGTTGAATTTTACACTTAAATTGGGTGAAAAAGGAATTATTAAATCTGTAGAAGGAAGCCCAGAAATTATTGAAGCGTTAAAATCAAATCCCGTTTCTGGAATGCAAGAGGGCTTGCCATATGGGATTTTTCTAAATACCCAAACCACACGTGCTGTTGGAGATTCATGGGTTGACTCATCTTACAATCAATATGGTATAATTAATTACACCTTCGATAGCGCGGTTGCTAATATTGGATATTTTTCCGTTAACCAAGAAATGAATTACACAACAAAAACTAATTTTTCTGGAGTTGAATCAGAACAAACCGTTGTAGGAACAACAAGTGGAAACATTCAAGTTGATTTAAGTAACAATCTTATAACGAAGTTATTTTACCAGATGGAATTAACTGGTAATCTGTTAATGAGTGAGTATAGGATTCCTTTAACCATGCGGGGTAGTATCTCTGATAAAGCTTCCTTAAAACCTATCAACTAACAAAATACTTTATTAATTTCATCCAAAAGGTATCCTTTCTGAAATAAATATTTTATAACCTTTTGCTGTTCTAAAAAGTTTAATTGTGACTTAAGTTCTGATAATGATCCCTCAATTGAATATCCCATTAATCTAATTTTTTTTCTAGCAAGTTTCTCAATTTTATCCGCTTGTTGGTTATCAATTATATTACTAAGGGCCCTATCTATTAGAGCCTTTTTAATCCCAGCTTGCTTCAAGCCTATTTCAATCTTTTTGGGTCCCCAGCTTTTTTGATTAAACTTTCCTTTTACATATGCTAATGCAAACCGCTCCTCATTAATAAAATTAGATTGAATTAAATCAACTAAAATTTGACCCGTTTCTTCTGATGTCATTCCATATTCACGACATTTATTTTCTACTTGTAATTGGCTTCGCTCTTGATAGGCGCAATACTTTTCAAGTTTTTGCAAAACTTTTTCAGGGGTTAGGAAGGAAGGTTTCTTCTGCCATGCCACATCACAAAGTAAAAACAAAAGTTAATACTGACATAATTTCGGATTTCAAAGTTAAAATCATGACAATTTTTCCTACTTCATTATTTGGAATACACTTTGAGTATTGATGGGTATGAAAACAGGTCAAATTTCAGTACAATCCGAAAATATTTTCCCTATCATCAAAAAATTTCTTTACACTGATCAAGAAATTTTTATCAGGGAATTAGTAAGTAATGCTGTTGATGCTACTAAGAAAATACAAACTCTAAATAGAATTGGAGAGGCATCCGGTAATTTAGGTGAACTTAAAGTTGAAGTTAAAATTGACGAAAAGAAGAAAACTTTAACCATATCTGACTATGGTGTGGGGATGACTGAAGAGGAGATAGAGAAATACATTACTCAGCTAGCCTTTTCTGGAGCTACCGAATTTGTAGAAAAATGGAAAGATAAAGATCCAGAACAAATGATTGGGCATTTTGGTCTCGGTTTTTATTCTGCATTCATGGTGGCAAAAGAGGTAACTATAATATCAAAGTCTTTTAAAAAAGGTGCAGAGGTTGTAAAATGGAATTGTGATGGTACTACTTCATATTCTATTGACACAGCAAAGCGCAAGAGAAGAGGTACGGATATTATTCTCCACCTCACGGATGAAGATGCAGAAACATATTTATCCACTTGGAAAGTCAAAGAATTGCTCCGAAAATATTGTCGTTTTCTACCAATACCAATCGAATTCGATGGGGAAACTATTAATAATCCCGATCCGTTATGGAAGAAAAAACCTAGTGATTTAAAATCTGAAGATTACACAAAATTCTTCGAAGAGCTTTACCCAATGCAAGAAGCTCCATTATTCCATATTCATATAAATACTGATTTTCCATTTAATTTAACTGGAGTACTTTACTTCCCAAAAATTAATCAAGCCCTTGATAATCGAAAAGATCGTGTTCAACTCTATAGCAATCAAGTATTCGTTACTGAGGATGTAAAGGATGTATTGCCTGAGTTTTTAGTATTATTACAAGGTGTAGTGGATTCACCTGACATCCCTCTAAATGTTAGCCGAAGTGCACTACAAAGTGATTCAAACGTCAAAAAAATAACTGCTCACATCTCAAAAAAAGTTAGCGATAAACTACAAGAAATTTTCAAAGCAGACAGAGAAGAGTATCAAAACAAGTGGGAATACTTAGACCTAATTGTAAAATATGGCATGCTATCTGATGAAAAATTTGCTGACCGCATGAAGGATTATTGTTTGGTAAAAACCACGGAGGACAAGCTTCACACAATCCAGGAATGGGTTGATCATTGCAAAGCAAACCAAACTGATAAAAATGATGAAACTATAATTCTGTACACTACCGATACTAAAGCACAACATATGAGTATAAAATCTGCTCAAAATGCTGGCTATGAGGTAATCGTACTTGATGGACCCCTAGACGTACATTTTGCTGGGTTTGCGGAAGGTAAGTTTGAAAAAGTAAAATTCAAAGGTGTTGATAGTGCTCCAGTTAATCAATTGATTGAAAAGGAAGAAACCATTGAGAGCGTGTTGTCAAAAGAACAACAAGAAGAACTAGAAAAAGCAGTTAAATCATTAGTAAATGAGGCATCTTTTGATGTAAAAATCGAGTCCCTTCCACCACAACAAGATTTCATTAGCATTCACAAAAATGAGTGGGAAAGACGAATGGAAGAATACGCCAAAATGGGTCAATCAATGCCCTTTGGTGATATGGGCATGAACAAAAAAACACTCATCATTAACTCCAATAGTGAAGCTGCAAATTCAACTCTTTCGAAAGAAACTGATGAGCGATCTAATTATATCCAACACTTTTTAGATATAGCTCTTTTGGAAAAAGGACTACTCTCTGGAAGTGATTTAGAAAGATTTA
>Ga0255768_10002561_pt1 | contig 18318 bp, 18 predicted proteins | sample 071ome_33_FD_179983 | JGI IMG/M metagenome (GOLD analysis project Ga0255768, IMG submission 179983) | Coastal salt marsh microbial communities from the Groves Creek Marsh, Skidaway Island, Georgia - 071412AT metaG (version 2) | ecosystem: Environmental > Aquatic > Marine > Intertidal zone >...
AATCTCAGGTGCAAAGAATACAATTCTTGAGACCTGGACATATGCATCTAAAGCAAATAATGCAAGAGGTCCACAAGGTGGTTCTAACTACTATAAGAGAGTTGTTTCTTCTGGTAGTGAGTATGTCTATGTTGGAGACACCGCATTTGCTTATCAAGCAAAGACCGAAGCGTTTGAACCAACTGGTAGTAAGTCACACTCCTTAACAGGTGGTACTGATTATAACCTTCTTGCTGGTGGTGGTTTTGATGTAACTGTAACCGAATTAACTGATGCATACGATGTATTTGTTGATACCGATAACATTTCTATTGATTATCTGATCATGGGTCCTGGTCTTGATTCTGAATCGGGAACCAGACAAAAACTGTCTCACCTTGGATCAATTGCTGCAAATAGAAAAGATTGTATTGCATTCGGTTCACCACACAAAGGAAATATTATTTCTGCTGGTGGTACTGCACTTGCTAATGCAGATATTGTTAAGAACATTAAATCGTTCTATAGTGCAGTAGGAAGCAACTCTTACCTTGTTCTCGACGGAAACTATAAGTACGTCTATGATCGCTGGAATGATGTTTATCGCTATATCCCTTGCAACTCCGATGTTGCTGGTCTGGTAGCAGATACTGCACTTAGAAACGAACCATGGTTCTCACCTGCTGGTTTCTCCAGAGGCGGCATTCGCAATCTGGCAAAACTTGCTTGGAATCCAGGCAAATCAGATAGAGATGAACTGTATGCAAACCGAGTAAATCCAATCGCAGTATTCCCTGGTCAAGGTGCAGTTCTCTTTGGAGACAAGACCGCACTTTCTAACCCATCTGCGTTTGATAGAATCAACGTTCGTAAGTTGTTCCTGGTTGTTGAAAGAGCAATCGAACAGGCAGCAAAGGCACAACTTTTTGAAATCAACGATGAAACAACAAGAAACATCTTTAGATCTATCGTTGAACCATTCCTTCGTGATGTTCAATCAAGAAGAGGTATCACCGATTTCTTAGTTGTTTGTGATGAAACAAACAACACGCCAGTCGTTGTTGACAACAATGAATTTGTTGCTGAAATCTATATCCAACCTGCACGTTCGATTAACTTCATTACCTTGACATTTACTGCAACAAGAACTGGTATCTCCTTCGACGAGATTATCGGTAGATGATCTGTAGACAATAAATAAAATTACGGAGAAACAACAAATGGCAAACATTAACCAGTTCAAATCTAGATTACAGGGCGGGGTCCGCCCCAATCTATTCCAAGTAGATATTGTTTTCCCAAGCACATCATTTGACTTGGGATCAAACAATACCACTGCATCTTCTCTTGCTGAGGCAGGAAGATACCTCTGCAGATCTGCACAGATTCCTGCAGCAAACCAAGGACTTATTGAAGTACCTTTTAGAGGTCGCTTCCTTAAAATTCCTGGTGACAGAACATTTGAACCTTGGACTGCAACCTTCTATAACACTACAGATTTCGATCTGAGAGCGGCGTTTGAGCAGTGGATCAACATCGGTAACAAAACTGATGAGGCACTGGGAACTTATGAGTTTGGTTCTGAAGGTTCTTTTGCTCAATACTTCCAGGATATTACTATTAGACAACTGGATAAGAATCCTGAATCTAAAGGTCAAGCAGCAGTAGATGGTGGTAACAACAAAGTTCTGAGAGAATACAAACTCGTCGGTGCTTGGCCAACTAGCGTTGGTGCAATCAACCTTGCATATGATAGCAACGATCAGATTGAAGAATTTGATGTTGAGTTCCAATATCAGTATCTTGATGCTGGTGAAAAGAACTTCCAAGTTGGTAAGGGTGAGTTTACCACTCTTAGAAACATTGGTTCTACAACTGCAGGTTAATTAAGATGATAAATAGAGTAACGGTCCAGTTACTCTATATTTGGAATGGCGCAATTATTTGGATTTTCAATTAAAGATGAAGATCTCAAGAAGGGGGCGAGGGCAGCCACGTCCCCTGTTCCACCTACAGATAATGACGCAAGTTCAACCATCACTCCTTACGGGGGATGGTTTGGTCATTATGTAGATCTTGATGATACTAAGAAGCGTGATGAAATCAATCTCATCCGCCGTTATAGAGAAATGGCACTTAACCCTGAGGTTGATAGTGCTATTGAAGATGTAACAAACGAGGCAATCGTTACTGATAAGGATGACAGTCCAGTAGAATTAGAACTGTCAAACTTAGAAGTATCAGAGTCAATCAAGAACCGCATGAGAGAAGAGTTTGATCATGTCAAACGTCTTCTCGATTTTGATAAATCTGCACATCAGATCTTTAGACGTTGGTACGTCGATGGCAGAATATTCTATCATAAAGTTATTGATTTAGAAGATCCATCAAAGGGTCTGCTGGAACTCCGTTATATTGATCCATTAAAAATTAAAAAAGTTCGTCTTGTAGAAAAACCTGCAGTAGACGCAGATCAATTTAACAAATACGATTACGGTAAAGTCACAGAATTTTTTGTTTATAATGCAAAGGGTGTAAACAATACCAATCAAGGCATTAAGATTGCTAAAGATGCAATCACTTATGTTCCATCAGGTATTGTAGACCAGGGTAGGAACATGACCCTGAGTTATCTTCACAAAGCAATCAAGTATCTCAATCAATTGAGAATGCTTGAAGATAGCATTGTTATCTACCGATTGTCAAGAGCACCAGAGCGTCGTATTTTTTATATTGACGTTGGCAATCTTCCTAAAATTAAAGCGGAACAATACCTGCGTGATGTAATGTCACGTTATAGAAATAAGATGGTATATGATTCCAATACTGGTGAGATTCGTGATGACAAAAAGCATATGAGTATGCTTGAGGACTTCTGGTTGCCTCGTCGTGAAGGTGGTCGTGGTACAGAAATTACCACACTTCCTGGTGGACAAAACCTCGGTGAACTGACTGATATTAAGTATTTCCAAACTCAACTCTATAAGGCACTCAACGTTCCGCCTTCTAGATTGGAAAGTGACAAGTCATTTGATCTGGGTAAATCTGAAGAGATCAACAGAGACGAAATTAAATTTACAAAGTTTGTAGGTCGTCTCCGTAAGAAGTTCTCTGATCTTCTCCACGATCTTCTCAAAACTCAACTCATTCTGAAAGGTGTTATTGCACCTGAAGATTGGGAAGAAATGAAAGAGCACATTCAGTATGATTATCTTTATGATAATCAATTTGCTGAAATGGCAAATCTTGAACTGCTGCAAAGCAAAATGGATGTTCTTGATAAACTAGATCTTTATGTTGGCAAGTACTTCTCTCAAGAGTATGTCATGCGTCAACTACTTCACTTCACTGAGAGTGAAATTGAGGAGATGAAACAACAGATAAATAATGAGATCGAGGCGGGACAAGTAATTGACCCTCTTGACCAGGTTGCTCAAGATAAGCAATCTGCTGAACTTGACATGGAAACTCAAAAAGTCAATTTAGATAATTTGAAGAATCCACCTGCACCTAAAACGTCAGGAAATTCAAACACTAAATAGTATCGAGGTTAATTATGGAACCCACTAAAATTGTTGACATGATTATGAAGGATCAACTTGCTGATGCTTCTGATGCAGTGAAAGATATGATTATGAACAAAGCAGCACAGATTCTTACTCTTGAAAAAGAAAAGGTAGGTGCGAATATGTTCAACCATTTAGAAAACGAACCCGAAGAAACAGAAGATGAAACTGATCACGGAACAGATTGAGAGTGTAGAATTTCTCGTTGAAGAAAATGGTTCTAAAAAGAATCATTTCATCGAAGGTATTTTCCTCCAATCTGATATTAAAAATAGAAATGGCAGAGTATATCCAATGAACGTTCTTGAAAAAGAAGTTCAAAGATATTCTGAGTCATACATTTCTAAGGATCGTGCATTAGGAGAACTTGGTCACCCCGAGGGTCCTACTGTAAATCTTGACCGTGTATCTCATAAAATTGTATCTCTTCAAAGAGAAGGATCTAATTTTATTGGTAGAGCAAAAATTCTTGACACCCCTATGGGGAAAATTGCTAAGAATTTAATTGATGAAGGAGTAAAACTCGGCGTTTCTTCTAGAGGCGTTGGTTCACTTCAAGAAAAAAGCGGAGTTAACTATGTCCGTGATGACTTCATGCTCGCCACTGCTGCTGATATTGTAGCAGACCCTTCTGCTCCTGATGCTTTTGTTGAAGGTATTATGGAAGGAAAGGAATGGGTATGGAACAATGGCATTCTTACAGAACGTCATATTAGTTCAATTAAGAAAGGATTAGACGCTGCAACTTGGCACAATCTTCAAGAGCGCAAAGTTTCCGCGTTTGAACAGTTCTTAAAGGGATTATAATTTATAAATAAAACATAGAATCTAACAGATTATATTAAGGAGAATAGCACATGTCAGCATCAGTTGACCAAAAATTTGAAACCTTCGTAGAAGAAACTCTTGAGGAAAAAGCGCCAACTGATGGTGCCAAAGGGGCAGACCCAATGGTTGCTGCAACTATTCCCGCTCCTCAAGATACCGCAAAGGACAACCTTGGCGGTCCTACAAACCAAAACTATAAGCAAGACAACGATTCATCCAAGATTGCCAACAAGGGTACATCAAAGGTTAGCGATGGTAAAGTTACCAAGAATGCAAAACCTGGCGATGCTGCTCCTGGCAAACTGAAGGAAGAAGAAGAGTCCACCGAAGAAGTAGTTGCAGAAACTACCGAAGTTACAGAAGAAGAGTTCAGTGTAGAAGAAGATGTTAACGCACTTCTGACTGGCGAAGAACTTTCCGAAGAATTCAAAGAAAAAACCAAGACAATCTTTGAGGCAGCAGTTAAGTCAAAACTCGCTGAAGAAACCAAGAAGATTGAAGAGTCCTACGAGGCACGTCTTTCTGAGCAAGTTGAAACCGTTAAGTCGGAACTTGCTGAGAAGATGGACAAGTTCCTCACCTATGTTGCCGAAGAGTGGAAGAAAGAGAATGAAATCGAACTCCACAACGGCATTAAACTTGAGATGATGCAGTCCTTCATGGACGGCATGAAGAATCTTTTTGAAGAAAATTATGTACAACTCCCTGAAGAAAAATATGATGTTATGCAAGAGATGACAGACAAACTTGATGAGATGGAAGCAAAGCTCAATGAGCAAATTGAAACAAACATGTCACTCAACGGTAAGATTAACACTTTTGTTAAAGAGTCAATCGTAACCGAAGTGTCCAAGGGTCTCGCTGACACCCAAGCAGAGAAGTTCTCTTCACTCGCAGAAGGTGTTGAATTTGAGTCCGAGGAGTCCTTTAAGTCCAAACTGGAAACCATCAAGGAATCTTATTTCCCTAAGGCAAAAGTTGAACTGAAGGAAGACATTGCAACTGGAGAAGTTGCATCCCCTGTAGAGGGACCAATGGCTGCGTATGTAAACGCAATCTCCCGCTACGGGAAATAATTATTAAACCACTACTTACTTACTAGGAGAAAAACAAATGTTAGGCATGTCCCAACAACTCCAGGAGAAGTGGGCACCTGTTCTTGAGCACGGTGATCTTCCAAGAATTGAAGATAACTACAAGAGAGCTGTCACTTCCATCCTGCTTGAAAACCAAGAGCGTGTAATTCGTGAAGAGCGTCAGATTCTGTCTGAAGCAATTCCAACGATGAGCACTGGTTCAAATAATGCTGTCGCTGGCGCTGGCGCTGGTGCTGGCAACGCTGGTTTCAGTTCTGATGCAACTGCTGCTGGTCCTGTTGCTGGTTTCGACCCCGTTCTGATCTCCCTGATCAGACGTGCAATGCCAAACCTGGTCGCATATGACCTCGCTGGCGTTCAACCAATGAGCGGTCCTACTGGACTGATCTTCGCAATGCGTGCTCGTTACGACGGTCCTGCAACCACCAATGCTGAGACCTTCTTCAACGAAGTCAATCCTAACCAGTCAGGTGTTGGCGGTGCTAACGACGTTTCAGGTGCTGGTCCTGCTATGACTGGTGACAACCCTGCAGTTCTTAACGATGCTGGTGGCGGTCAGAGCGTCTATGATGCTCCTGGTCCTATGGGCACCGAAGTTTCGGAAGGTCTGGACAGCGACGGTTCTGCACCTGACTTCCGTCAGATGGGTTTCAGCATCGAAAAGATTGCTGTTACCGCTAAGTCACGTGCTCTGAAGGCAGATTACAGCATCGAACTTGCACAAGACCTGCGTGCTATCCACGGTCTTGATGCTGAGTCGGAGCTGGCAAACATTCTGTCCTCTGAGATCCTCGCTGAAATCAACCGCGAAGTTGTTCGTACCATCTACAAGTCCGCTAAGTCAGGCGCTCAGCATGACACTGCAACTGCTGGTACTTTCGACCTCGACGTTGACTCCAACGGTCGCTGGAGCGTTGAGAAGTTCAAGGGTCTTCTGTTCCAAATCGAGCGTGATGCGAACGCAATCGCACGCGAAACTCGTAGAGGAAAGGGCAACATGATCATGTGCTCTGCTGACGTTGCTTCGGCACTGGCAATGGCAGGCGTACTCGATTATGCTCCTGCTCTGGAAGGCAACAACCGCCTCGCAGTTGACGAAACTGGTAACACCTTCGCTGGTGTTCTGAACGGTCGCTATCGCGTCTACATCGATCCTTATGCAACCATCACCCGTGGTGGCGTTGCAGGTTCGGGTCAGTCGGGTAACCAGTACTACGTCATCGGTTATAAGGGTTCTTCCCCTTATGATGCAGGTCTGTTCTACTGCCCATATGTACCTCTGCAGATGGTACGTAGCGTCGGTCAGGATGACTTCCAGCCACGTATCGGGTTCAAGACCCGTTATGGCATGGTCCTCAACCCATTCGCAAAAGGCGAAGCTGCACTTGCAGACAGCAATCCTCTTGCTGCTGGCAACCTCGGCACCAACGCATACTACAGAAGAGTTTCTGTTGCAAACCTCATGTGATCTCTTGCTCACATCATATTTGGAGGGTCTTCGGACCCTCTTTTTTTATGCCTATAAATAAGAGTGTGAAGGACTCTACACATGACACTCTGCAACGAAAACTTTCTATCACCAGCAGGTTTTAGATTAGACATTCCAGGATTTAAGAGCATTGGGTTTCAATGTACCAATGTTAATGTACCTGGAATTAATATGAATGGTCCTGTGGCAGCAACTCCATATAATGATTTTCAACTAGGTGGTGACAAACTCAACTATCAAGAACTTCAACTTACTTTTTTGATTGATGAGGACTGTTCCAACTATGCTTTAATTCATAATTGGATGGTTGGCATTACGTACCCACAAAAAGCAGATCAGTGGGGTGATTTTGTAAAAGAGATGACAGATAAGGACTTTCAAAATGAAAGATTTATTGATCAACTTGATCTGTATTTGCATATCCTAAACAGCAATTTTAACACCGCATTTAAATTGCATTTTTATGATGCGTTTCCTGTAAGTTTGAATTCACTGGAGTTTAGTACAGATCAAACAGATATTCAGTACATGAAAGCACAGGTGACATTTAAGTACACCTACTTTAAACTTACCAATAGTAATGACAAAGATTTGACTTTATGAGTTTGCACCAACAATTGATTGATGAGTGGCACAAAGATTGTGTCATGGATGATGACTTGTTTGAAGAAGCAAGAAAGATTCCAATCCTACATGCTAAATGGTTAGACAAGTATTTAAGAATACAATTATTACGCAAAGAAAAAGAATACGACTATAACTCTCTGTATAGACAGAAGTATAGTTTTTATATGGGCAGAGAAGAAACTGCACCAGATGAAAAGATCATCAAAACAGAAGTACCTATCTACATTAAAGGTGATCCTGATGTAATCAGAGCACAGGCAACATTGGACCTATATGAGAAACTAGAGGATGCTTTAAAACAGATTCTAAATAATATTAACAATCGTTCATTCCAAATTAAGAATGCAATTGATTGGTTAAGATATTCGCGGGGTATAGATGAGTGACGTTATTATCCGAAAGAAAAATGAAGTATATCTTCAACTGCAAACACCTCCACATATTTCATACGAATTATCTGACCACTTCACATTTGAAGTAGAGGGTGCAAAGTTCATGCCTGCATACAGGCAGAAGTACTGGGATGGAAAAATTAGGTTGTACTCTCCTGGAACTGGGGAGATATATGCTGGACTAAGAGAGTATATTGAACAGTTCTGTCAAGAACGTCAATACACTTATGATTATGCTGATAATGATTTCTTCGGTATGCCAAATGCCGAGGATGAGTTGGTATCATACGATGGTGTCAAATCATTTACAAAGAAATTTTCTGCTCTCAAGGCAAGAGATTATCAGTATAAAGGAATCTATGAAGCATTGAGAAAGAGAAGGAAACTGATTGTATCTCCTACGGGATCAGGTAAGTCCTTCATGATCTATTCTATCGTCAGATTCTTGCAAGAGACGGGACAAAAGATTATTATTGTTGTCCCAACTACATCTCTTGTAGAACAGATGTATAAAGATTTCTTTTCTTATGGGTGGGATGTAGAAGAGTATTGCCATAAGGTATATGCTGGTCATGAGAAAGTGTCACCTAAACCAGTGACGATTACTACATGGCAGTCAATCTACAAACAGCATCGTAAGTATTTTGAATGTTTTAGTGCAGTAATTGGTGATGAAGCACATTTGTTCAAAGCAAAATCTTTGACGGATATTTTAACCAAACTACATCATGCCAAATATCGTATTGGATTTACTGGAACCCTGGATGGTAGCAAGACAAATAAACTTGTCCTAGAGGGTTTGTTCGGTCCTCACGAAAAGATTACAAACACAAATGAGCTAATTAAACAAGGACATTTGTCTAGATTGAAAATTAAAATTATTTCTCTAAGACATCATCATGTTAAGTTTGACAGTTATCATGAAGAGATTGATTACTTGGTCTCACATCCAAGGAGAAATAATTTTATTAAAAATCTTGCCTTAGATCTTGGTGGCAATACTTTAGTATTGTTCAATTATGTTGAACGTCATGGTGAACCACTTTTTGATCTAATAAATAGTAGCGTAAAAGATGGAAGGAAAGTTTTCTTTGTACACGGTGGTGTTGATGTAAAGGACCGAGAAGAGATCCGAGCAATCACTGAGCAGGAGTCCAACGCAATCATCATCGCAAGTTATGGAACTTTCTCCACTGGTATTAACATTAAAAATTTACACAATATCATTTTTGCAAGTCCATCAAAATCAAGGGTAAGAAACCTACAATCTATTGGTAGGGTCTTGAGAAAGGGGGAAAACAAAAATACAGCAGTGCTGTACGATATTGCAGATGATACCTCTAAAGACACTAACAATCCAAATTATACGTTAAGACATTTGTTTGAGCGGGTTAAAATTTATAACCAAGAAAATTTTGACTATGAGATAATCAACGTAAAATTAAAGCAGTAAGTATGGAAGCATTTTTCGCAAACGTAAAACTAAAAACAGGTGAGGAATTACTTTGCATAATAAAAGAAGCGGATCCAGAAGAAGATTATCTTCTGATATCACACCCCATTGAAGTTGAAGAGATCGAAATTCCTGGCGCGTTTCATGGACTGAAGATTAAATCTTGGATGAAACTCTCACACCAAACTGAATTCTATCTTGATGGTGATGAACTTATTACTGTTAAAGAAATTAAAGGATTCCCAGTCGAGTTTTATAAAGATAGTTTAGTAAAATTAAATCAACAAGAAGAAGAGAGAAAGAGATCTAAAGTTAAGAGTAAACTGAAACGTAAAAGAAAAGGTCGCGTTCCATTGGATGAAGATATGGGACTCTTATCCTCTATTGATGATGCAAGAGAACTCTTAGAGGGTATCTTCCTCTTAGATAGTGATCCTAAAGAATCATAGTATCTAATGTCTTAAAGCTTTATAGTGTCTTCTGAACTCTGACCGAGTTATTATACACAGATCAGGGGGTCTTGTCAAGCTCTTGATATTATGTTATGATATGCTGAGAAGACCAATATACTACATGGCAAAATCAAAAGAGCACTACGTAAACAATAAGGACTTCTTACATGCTATTATTCTGTATAAGAATAGAGTGGAGAAGGCAAAAGAAAACGGCGACCCAAAACCACCAGTGGGTGAGTATATAGGGGGATGCTTTCTGAAGATCGCTCAGCATCTATCTTACAAACCAAACTTTGTCAACTACATGTTCAAAGATGACATGATTGGTGATGGTATTGAAAACTGCATCACTTACATTGACAACTTTGATCCAGCGAAGTCCAGCAATCCGTTTGCTTATTTTACTCAGATCATTTACTATGCCTTCTTGCGTAGGATTCAGAAAGAGAAGAAGCAGGTAGATATTAAGAACAAGATGATCGAGAAGTCGGGATACAGTGAGGTGTTCACTGGTGATGAGTATGGGTGTGATGCCTCATATGAGCAGATTAAGAATTCCCTTGAGCAAAAGATGAGGTATTGATGAAAGTCGCTATTATTACTGACCAGCACTTTGGAATGAGAAAGGGTAGTCAAATTTTCCATGACTACATGAAAAAGTTCTATGATGAAGTGTTCTTTCCTTTTCTGGATAAGAACAAAATTACTACAGTGCTTGATCTGGGTGATACCTTTGACAATAGAAAGTCAATTGATTTCTGGTCATTGGACTGGGCAAAAATGAATTACTATGACCCTCTTGCCAGCAGAGGAATTCAAGTTTATACTGTGGTAGGTAATCATACTGCTTACTACAAAAATACTCTTGGCATCAATGCCATCAAATTGTTACTGCAAGAATATGAGAATGTACATTTGATTGAAAGACCAAAAACCATTAACGTGGGAGGTCTTGATATCTGCTTTATTCCCTGGATCTGTGTAGATAATGAAACAGAAACCTACGAAGAGATCTCTAACACATCAGCAACCATTGCCATGGGTCACCTTGAGTTGTCTGGTTTTGAGGCACACGTTGGATACTACATGGATCATGGAATGAGTCGTGAAGTTTTCTCTAAGTTTAAGAAAGTGTTCTCTGGGCACTTCCATCATAGGTCACACTCTGATAACATCTATTACCTAGGTAATCCTTACCAAATGTATTGGAATGACTTTGGTGATGTCAGAGGGTTCCATGCCTTTGATACACAAACTACAAACCTCAAGTTCATCCCAAATCCTTTCAAGATGTTTGAAAAGATTTACTATGATGATACTTCGACATCACCTGATGAGATTGATACAGATCAGTACAAAGACAAGTTTGTAAAACTTATCGTTGAAAAAAGAACTAACTACTATGCATACGATAGTTTAATTGAGCGTCTTTACCAAACTGGTATTCATGATCTCAAAATCATTGATAATACCAATGAGGAAATTAATCCATCTGGAGATATTGAAATAGAAGGAACTCTTTCTTTCTTAGAGAGATATGTCGAAGAGATTGACTATGAGGATAAAGATACGCTAAAATCTATCATTGGTTCAATCTATTCAGAGTCACTTCAAATTGAGTAATGTACATACTAGCAATCAAAGGTAAAGAAACTGAGGGTGCTTATGCACCCACTGTTGATAACAACCAAATCCTTTATTTGTTTTTAGAAGCAGAGGATGCTGAGAGGCACTCTGAATTACTTGCTGCTGATGATTATCCTGAGATGACAGTAGTTGAAGTTGACGATGATGTTGCTATCCATATTTGTGAAGAAAATGGATACTCCTATTGTATTGTAACACCTGACGACATTATTATTCCCCCCAAAGAATCGGATGATTGAATTTAAAACTATTAGATGGAAAAATTTTCTCAGCACTGGGAATAATTTTACTGAAATCAATCTTAATAACCACAACAAAACTTTGATTGTTGGTGAGAATGGTGCAGGTAAATCTACAATCCTTGATGCACTATGCTTTGGATTGTTCAACAAACCATTCAGAAAAATCAACAAACCACAATTGGTAAACTCAATTAACCTTGCTGACTGTAGAGTTGAAATTGAGTTTACTATCGGTAAGGTTGATTGGAAAATCAACCGTGGAATGAAACCGACGATCTTTGAAATCTATAAGAATGGTATTCAGTTGGATCAAACTGCCTCTGCTGCTGATCAACAGAAATGGTTTGAGCAGAACGTACTTAAGTTAAACTATAAGTCGTTTACTCAAATTGTGGTTCTTGGATCTTCTACTTTTGTTCCATTTATGCAACTGCCAGCAGCAGGACGTAGGGAAGTCATTGAGGATATTCTTGACATTAGAATCTTCTCTACAATGAATACTATTCTTAAAGAGAGAGTCAAGGAAAACAAAGAAGCAGTATCTGAGATTGACTATGCTATTTCTATTTTAAAAGAGAAGGTTGATGTTCAAAAAAGATTTATTGAAGATCTTAAACAGCAGGGTCAAAACAATGTAGTTCTCTGGGAAGATGAGATTGATAAGATGAAAGTCGATATTGAATCAAATCAACTTGAACTTGAGAAATATATGAGTGACATTGATACGCTTACTCAGCAAATGAACGAGTTCTCTAATCCTCAGAAAGAACTTGATAAGTTGAATGAGTTTCATATCAAGTTTAGATCCAAGATCAAAGACATGGAGAATGAGATTAAGTTCTTGACTTCAAATGATGTTTGTCCTACCTGCAATCAGGATATTACTAAAGAGTTTAAAGAATCAAACATTAATCAAGATAAAGAAAAAATTAGTAAACTCAATTCTGCCCTTGGGGATATTGGATCTAAGGAAAAATCTTTGAACGAGATACTGCACAAACGTAATGGAATTCAAAAAGAAATTACTCAAGTGCAAAGTAAGATCAACAATTGCTTTTCTACAATTAACTGGAAGCAAACTAAAGTTAAAGAAACTCAAGAGAAGATTGACTCTCTCAAGAGTAATACAGATAACGTTGATCGAGAACGTGAAAAGATGAAGACCTTAATTGAACAAGGAAAGGGTCAAGAACTTCAGCGTCGTCAGATTGCTAAAAGATCTACTGAGTTAAAAATCATTGCTGATATTCTTAAAGATGGTGGAGTCAAGAGTACAATTATTCGGAAGTACCTTCCTGTAATGAATACTTTGATTAACAAGCATCTTCAGGAACTTGAGTTCTACGTCAACTTTAATCTTGACGATACGTTTAATGAAACAATCAAATCACGTTTTAGAGATGAGTTTTCATATGCTTCATTCTCTGAAGGTGAGAAGATGAGGATCGACCTGGCACTTTTGTTCACCTGGAGGGAGGTTGCCAAACTAAAGAACTCAGTCAATACAAACATTCTTATCTTGGACGAAATTTTTGATAGCTCACTAGATAGTAATGGAACTGCTGACTTTATTAACATCCTTAGAACAGTTACAGAAGGTAACAATGTGTTTGTGATCTCACACAAAGAGGACATGCTCCACGATAAGTTTGATAATGTGATACAGTTCAAGAAGGTCAAAAACTTCTCCAAACCATTTCAGACCAATGGCACAACTCCCTAACTGGCAACACCACTCAAAGAAAGACAAGCATGGTAAGGGCACTTGCAAAGGAAGAATCCGTGCAAGTAAACAACGCCTTAGACACTTGAAAAACTGTCACAAGACCTCCCGTAAAGGGGGGTCTTTTTTTGTATACTGTTTTCAGTTCAAAGAAATCCCATGAAGTTTGAGATCAAAGAAACGCTTGCCAAACTTCTGGCAACCGAGAATCTGATTGTTGAGCACCGTAAGGTCGGCACTGCATGTTTCGATGTGGAGAAACGTGTTCTTACCCTCCCCATGTGGGAGAAAGCATCTCCTCTGGTATATGACCTGTTGGTTGGTCATGAGGTGGGTCATGCTCTCTATACGCCTAATGAAGATTGGAAGCAAGGTGAATATGCCAAAGTCCCTTTGAGTTTCGTCAACGTTGTTGAGGATGCTCGTATTGAGAAACTAATGAAGCGTCGTTATGCTGGTCTTAGCAAAACATTTTACAAAGGTTACCAAGAACTTCATGATCAAGATTTCTTTTCTCTTGAGGGTGAAGATATGTCTAAGATGGCATTTATCGATCGTCTGAATCTTTACTACAAGATTGGTGCATATCACATGATTGAGTTTTCTCCTGAAGAACAACTGTTTGTTGATCGCACTGGTAAAGTAGAAACCTGGGAAGAAGTTCTTAAACTGAGTCATGACATTTATAGTTACTTAAAGAGCAAACAGGAAGAACCTAATCCTATTAAAGTCAATCTTGATGAACTTCAACAGGGTAATGGAGAAGAGCAACAAAACACTCAAATAGATGTAGAACCCTCTGAAACTCCTCAGAGCAGCGTTACAGACGATTCTGAGACCCTCTCAGAGGACGTTACAGATGAGGATGAAGAGGAGGATATTAACAATGCTCCTCCCAGTGGTGGACAAACCAATGAGTTTGAATCTTCTACTGATGCTGCTTTCCAAGAAAACCAGCAAGAACTGATTGATAAGCGTTCTTATGAAACTGCATATCTGACGATTCCTCAAAACATTGACCTTGATCGAATTGTTATTGATTGCGATCATCTTCAAGAATACATTACTGAGTTTTACAATGACGACCGATTCAAAATTGATTCGTATGATACTCGTCTACTAGAATCTACTCAAAGAGAATACGTCAAGTACAAGAAGAGTGCTGCTAAGGGTGTCAACTATCTTGTCAAGGAATTTGAGATGAAGAAATCAGCAGATGCATACTCTCGCTCTGCTGTTTCTAAAACTGGAGTTCTTGATTGTACTAAACTGCATACCTATAAGTTCAATGATGATTTGTTTAAGAAAGTCACTGTCCTTCCTGAAGGTAAGAACCATGGTCTAGTTTTTATTCTTGATTGGTCTGGTTCTATGTGTAATGTTATTCATGACACTGTGAAACAACTTCTAAATCTGTTGTGGTTCTGCAAAAAGGTCAACATTCCTTTTGAAGTGTATGCATTCACCTATGAGTTTCCTGCAACTGAAAACGATTTTGATACTGATGGATTGAAAGAGATTCAAGAACTTAAGATTAATGAGTTGTATCTTCACAAGTCATTCCGTCTTTTGAACTTTATTTCTCACACTCGTTCTGCTTCTGATTTTGATCGTGATTGTTTGAATCTTTGGCGTTTGTCGATGTTCACTCGTTATTATGGAAGCACTTTGGTTCCTAGTGGTCTTTCTCTTTCGGGCACTCCTCTTAACGAAACTCTTGTAACTTTGCACCACATCCTTCCTCAGTTCATCAATGAAACTGGCGTTGATAAAATCAACACTGTGTTCCTAACTGATGGAGAGTCCAATGGTATTGGTCGTGTTGTTAAGATGAGTGAGCAGTATTATCCTGAAGGTCGTTATGGAAAAATTTCTGTTGGCACAAATTGCCAACTCCGTGATATCAAGAAAGGTCGTACCTATAAACCATTCAATGATCACAATTGGAACACCAGTGTTACTAACACACTGCTTACGAACCTGAAGGACAACTTTCCACATATCAACTTCATCTCCTATCGTGTTGTTGAGTCCCGAGATGTTTCTAACGTTCACTGGTATTACACTGGGAATTATTCTGAAATCAACAAAAAGAAGTGGACCAAGGAAAGGTCTGCTATCTTAAATACTACAGGTTATGATGCCATGTACGCCATTGCTTCAACATCGTTGAATCAATCTGATGACTTTGAAGTTGCTGAGGATGCAACCAATGCACAAATCCGAGCAGCATTCAAAAAGTCACTCAAGTCCAAGGCAGCGAACAAGAAGATTCTTTCTTCATTCGCCACGATGGTCGCCTGATAAACTGACACATGATCGGATCTTTTCCGATCTTCCCCCCCTATACTAACTTTGTTATTGATCACATCGCAATGCCTCGCATGTCTAACCTCAACGTCAACGAAGTCACTCACTACCTAATCGAAACTTACGGTAACCAAGTCAACACTGAGGCAGTCCTTGCTGCTGCTGATGTGTTCGACGTTTCTTATCCCACTATTTGCAAGCGTCTTGAAATGTACAAAACTGGTCGTGGCAAATGGGATCTTACCGTTCGGGAACAAATGGAGCAAACCTACCAAGCATCCCCTACAATTATCCCGAGCGGGAATAACGAAAACCTTATCCCTCAAATCGATGATACCTTCGTCAAGTTTGGTAATTTCAACGATGTTCGCAAAATTATTCAGTCCCGTCTGTTCTACCCTACATTCATTACAGGTCTCTCTGGAAACGGTAAGACCTTCTCTGTTGAGCAAGCATGTGCTCAACTCGGACGTGAACTAATTCGTGTAAACATTACTATTGAAACTGATGAAGATGACCTCATCGGCGGTTTCCGCCTTGTGGATGGGAACACTGCTTGGCATAATGGTCCCGTTATTGACGCACTTGAGCGGGGAGCAATCCTTCTTCTCGATGAGATCGACCTTGCTTCCAACAAGATCCTCTGTCTTCAGTCCATTCTAGAGGGCAAGGGTGTCTTCCTTAAGAAGATCGGTAAGCATGTTCGACCTGCTGCTGGTTTCAATGTGATTGCTACTGCCAATACCAAGGGTAAGGGCAGCGACGATGGTCGTTTCATTGGCACCAACGTCCTTAACGAAGCATTCCTTGAGCGTTTCCCTGTTACCTTTGAACAAGAGTATCCGACTGCTTCCGTTGAACAAAAGATTCTCCAAGGTAATTCTCTAGACCTTGGTGTTGAAGATGCTGAATTCTGTAAGCATCTTGTTGACTGGGCAGGTATTATTCGTAAGACCTTCTATGATGGTGGTATTGATGAAATCATCAGCACCCGCCGTCTAGTCCACATCATTCGTGCTTACAGCATCTTTGGTGATAAAGCAAAAGCACTCAAAGTTTGCCTAAATCGTTTTGATGACGAAACCAAACAATCATTCCTTGAACTCTACGATAAAGTCGATGCAGAAATCCAAATTGAAGAATCTGTGGAACCAGTACAAGCAGGTTCTATGGGAGACGTTTCCTGATCTAGAAAACATTGGAGATTGGGCAGATTGGTCTGACAACGGTGCAAACCTTTCTGCCAAACTCTACAGCAACAAGTACATCATTAAGTCCAGAGAAGTTGACATATGGGATGAGAAATCCTGTATCTACAACAACATCATTTATCCAAAGACAGGAGAAAATCTTCCTTGCTTTGGTATGGACTTGATGGGGTTCTTTGAAAAGAAAGTCATTATTGTATTTGACTTCCAGCACCCTGTAGAGAATTATCTCTTCTCTGTTCCTGAACTTCCAAAGGCAGAAGGAACATTTAGATTCTTTGAACCAGGTAATCACTTCTCAGAGAATGTGTATGTTCGTAAATGCACAATGTCAGAAGTTAACAATTATCTTGATGACTTCCGTGCCTATTTACAAGTGTACAAATCCATGCTAGAATCTAAGAAACCTACTGGGTTTGATGTGTCTTCCACATACGGCGACTTTGACAGGTACATGACAAAGTTAGATCCCGTAAGTGGTTACCTTGACAGCAAGTTTGGCAAGGAAAAATCCAAGTCACTTGTACACGATTTTTTGTTTAGTTATGCCTAACGCTTGGTCTTTACTTTACGATGAACTTGAAATGAACGACAACACCTTTACTATTGATACTACACTAGACGACGTGATTCCCAATTCTCCAGCAACTCCTTGGAAGTACAACGAAGAAGAAATTGTAAAAGAACTTCTTGAGTACATTCGTGGAACTTACAACCAGCACTATTCTGCTGGTGACGACAAGATTCAAACTCTTGATCTTATTGAAGCATGTGGTGATGGAGAAGCATTTTGCCGAAGCAACATTCTGAAGTATGCGTCACGATACGATAAGAAGGGCACTGCCCGCCGTGATATCATGAAGATTCTGCACTATGCAGTTCTCCTCATGAACTTCAACGATAAGAATGCCGTCCGTGAAACCTACCCTCAATGATTATGAAACTATCTGACCGTACAAAATTCATTCTTAAGAATTTTTCTACGATTAACAATTCGATCTACATCAAACCAGGATCTAAGATCTCAACCATTTCTGTAACCAAGAATGTTTTTGCTAAGGCAGAGGTGAAAGAAGAATTTCCAGAAGCATTTGCTATTTACGATCTGGGTCAATTCATTAATGGTTGGGATCTTTTTGATCAATCAAAAGAGATTGATTTTGAGTTTAATCAGCAATCTTATCTGACTATCAAATCTGGACGAAGTAAACTGAAATACTTCTTCTGTGATCCTGATGTATTGATTGTTCCTCCCGATAAAGAACTTGGACTTCCTGAGATCCAGTTCACCTTTAAACTGAC